>JACDZJ010000169.1_pt1 | contig 27830 bp, 26 predicted proteins | sample 7365721 | NCBI WGS metagenome assembly JACDZJ01 (sample SAMN15143480, study PRJNA637477) | pond metagenome | biome: freshwater wetland ecosystem [ENVO:00000243]; feature: pond [ENVO:00000033]; material: pond water [ENVO:00002228]; isolation source: pond water containing pink berries ... | reverse complement strand
TAACTATCCAGCTTGTTGCCGGAGAGGAACGTAAAACCACGCATTGTAACTCTTCGGTCGTGCTCCATATGCGAGAAAGAGGTCTGCGAAGTGTACAGGTTCGTACATGAGCCAAGCCGATGACGAAGCAGATGGGGCGCTCCAGAAGAGTTACAAATATTTCAAGGATGGCGTGATGTTGCAGTTTAGAGGATGAAATGGCAGAAAAAACAGTGAGTAAGGACAAACAGTCGGAACAGTCGGATCCTGCTGAACACCGGGGCGTCTTTCAGCGTCTGGCAGACCTTTTGCCCGGGCGGACACCTGTCACCACCGAGGCCCTGGAGCAGGAAATTCAGGAACTGCTTGAGGAGGGAGAAGAGCAGGGCCTGATCAGCAGCATGGAAGAGAAGATGATCAACTCGATCTTTGATTTCCGGGACACCATGGCCGGCGAGATCATGACACCGACGGTGGAGATCGAGGCGGCCGAAGAGAATACCTCCCTTGCTGACCTGGTGGAGTTCTTCATTGAGAAGGAGTTTGCCCGGGTTCCGGTGTACAGGGAGACCCTGGATCATGTTGTGGGAATTCTCCATGTCAAGAATCTGCTCAAGATTTTTTCAGCCGCCTCCGGGGATACCCCCCTTTCGGAACTTTTGAATCCGCCCTATTTCATCGATGAAAAAAAGCTGATTGTCGATTTGCTGGTGGAGTTTCAAAAGCGGAAGGTCCATATGGCCATGGTGATTGATGAGTTTGGCTCGGTGCGAGGGCTTGTTACCCTGGAGGATGTGCTGGAAGAGATTGTCGGCGAGATTGACGATGAACACGATGTGGACAACGACGATGAGATTGAGGAGCTTGGCCTGGATGCCATTCAGGTGCACGCCAGGGTGGACATCGAAGGGGTAGAGGAGCGCTTTCAGACGGAGATGCCCCCCGGGCCCTACGAATCCGTGGGCGGCCTGGTGGTTCATGCCCTGGGCAGGCTTGCCGTTCCTGGTGATCAGGTGGATGTGGGGGGCTTGCGTTTTCTGGTGCAGACGGCAAGCAGGCGCCATATCAAGATGGTGCGCATTGTCCGGCTGACCGATGATGCTGCGTGATTTCAGCCGCACGGATCGGGCCCCTGGAGCAGGCTTAGCCTCAGGGTTGCAACTGGCGGCGGTTTTTGCAACGGCCCTGATGCTGTGGCTGGCCTACCCCGGTGGCGGCGATCTCTGGCCGCTCTTGTTTGTTGCCCTGGTGCCCTTTTTCGTCGTGGTCATGGGGGCAAAGACAACGCGCCAGGCCGGTCTTCTCGCCATGCTGCTGGGGCTGGTTCATTTCGTCGCCCTGCTCTACTGGATAGTCATTGTCCTGGGACATTACGGGGGGCTGCCGGTGTATCTGGCGGTGGCGGCCCTTCTTCTCCTTGCGCTCTACATGAGTCTGTACCTGGGCGTTTTTGCCATGGCGGCGCGGCTTTTTTTCCTCCGCTGTCCAGCCTCGTGTGCCCTCTGGTTGATCCCGGCCACCTGGGTGGCCCTTGACTGGTGCCGCTCGTTTCTGTTCTCCGGTCTTCCGTGGATGGATCCGGGGTATGGTCTGGCCCGGGTTCCCTGGCTGCTTCAGTCAGCGGATCTCTGGGGCCATTACGGCTTGAGTTTTATTCTGGTGCTGCTGAATACCCTGGCTGCCCTGCTGTTCAGGGCAGGGAATCAAAAAAGAGGACAGCTTGGCCTGATACTCCCCGTTCTGCTCCTCTGCGCAGGGATCGCCCTCTACTCATTCCTGCGCTGGCAGCAGATCGGCAAAGAGATGGGGCAGCAGGTGCAGAGGGGGGCCACCATGCGGGTAGGGGTGGTGCAGGGGAATATTGCGCAGGATCAGAAGTGGTCTCCCGGGTTACAGGAAAAGGCCCTGGTCACTTATTTCAGTCAAAGCCGTGGTCTTGTCGCGCAAGATCGGCCCGTCCTCGTGATCTGGCCGGAGACCGCCCTGCCGTTCTATCCTTCCGCCCATCCTCTGATGCAAGTGGTGCGTGATTTTGCCAGGCAGGTGAATATCTCCCTGCTCACCGGCGCGCCCTGGGTTGAAACGGGGAGCGAGGACAAACGGCCGGGGGGAGAGACAAGCCAGGAAAAAGGTGACCGCCGGAGATGGATTGATGCCGCTTCCGGGGCCGATGGCGGCGGCGCGGCCGGGAACAGTGATCGGAAAAAGCCGCGCTATTACAACAGTGCCCTGCTCATAAATCCCCATGGCTCCATCATCGATGGCTATTCAAAGAGCCATCTGGTGCCCTATGGCGAGTATGTCCCGCTGAAAAAGATGATGCCCTTTCTGGCCCCGCTGGTGGAAGCGGCGGGCGATTTCAGCCCCGGTGCGGTTTCCCATGCCCTGGATTGTCAGAATGCGAGGATCGGGGTGCTGATCTGTTTTGAGTCCATCTTCCCGGAGATTGCCCGGAAATGGGTGGGGGTCGGGGCCAATCTCCTCGTGAATCTCACCAATGACGCCTGGTACGGACGTTCCAGTGCCCCCCATCACAGCCTGGCGATGACGGTGCTGCGGGCTGTGGAGACCAGGCGTTCTCTGGTCCGGGCGGCCAACACCGGGTTCTCCGGGTTTATCGATCCGCTGGGGCAGGTGCAGAGGGTCTCGCCCCTGTTTGAGCCCTGGGCCGGGACTGCCGAGCTTGTCCTGATGGAGGAAGAGACCTTGTTTGTGCGCTGGGGCTATCTCTTTTCCCCCATCTGTCTGATACTGGTGCTGCTCTTCCTGGGCTGGATTGCCCTGCGCAATCCCTGTCCACGGCGCTTTTCCTGAAATCAGAATTTTTTGATTTTTACATATAGAGAACATTTTTTTTATGGGGAGTTATTATGTCAACAGAAACGGGTGCCGCAATATCCAGGCAAAGGCTTCAGGAAATGAAGGGAAGAATGCTCGCCTTGAAGGAGCATCTTTGACCTGGATCACAAAAAAGAGGAACTGGAGCGGCTGGAACAGCAGACCCTGGCCCCCAATTTCTGGAATGACACCGAGGTGGCTGCCAAAATCCATAAAGAGCATGGTCAGCTCCAGGAGATAGTCAGGAGCTGGGAGACCAGGTGGGATGAGATCCAGGAACTGGAACTGCTGCTGGAGCTGGCCACCGAGGAAAATGACGCCGAGATGGAACATGAGGTCGCGGGCAGTCTGGACGCCCTGCAGGACGGCATTGCCGTGGCGGAAGTGGAATGCATGCTCAGCGGCGAACATGATGCCAATAACGCGATCATGGACATCCATGCCGGAGCCGGCGGCACTGAGGCCCAGGACTGGGTGAGCATTCTCATGCGCATGTACCTGCGCTGGGCGGAACAGAAAGGTTTCAAGTCCGATATCCTCGATTATCAGCCGGGGGATGAGGCCGGAGTCAAGAGCGTGATTCTGATGATCACTGGTCATAATGCCTATGGGTATCTGCGTTCGGAGGTGGGGATCCACCGTCTGGTTCGGATCTCTCCCTTTGATGCCACCGGTCGGCGCCACACCTCCTTTTCATCGGTGATGGTCATGCCTGAGCTGGATGATACCATTGATGTTGATATCATTGATAAAGATCTGCGTATTGATACCTACCGGGCCAGCGGTTCCGGCGGACAGCATGTCAACAAGACCGATTCGGCCATTCGCATTACCCACTTGCCCACCGGCATTGTGGTGCAGTGTCAGAATGAGCGCTCCCAGCATCGCAACAAGGATATGGCCATGAAGATGCTGACCTCCCGCCTCTATGAGCTGGGCCGGGAAAAACAGGCCGAGACCAAGGAGGATCTGCATGGTGATAAAAAAGGGATCTCCTGGGGCAGTCAGATTCGCTCCTACGTCCTCCAGCCCTATCGTCTGATCAAGGATCATCGCACCGATATGGAGGTTGGGAATGTGGATGCGGTGCTCGATGGAAGCCTCGATCCTTTTATCAAGGCCTACCTGCTATGGGAAAAGTAAGGGGGAACGTGCTCACTTCGATGAACGGGATACGGGCCTTTCGCCGATTCTTTCCCTGGGAAAAAAACAGGAAAAGAATCGGCAGGGCACCCATTGATCCATTTCATGGCGGGAGCAGAGTATGAGGCCGCATTGCCCCCCGCAGCTTGCTTCGATGAATTCCTGCGCCAAGTGCGGGGCCTGTGCCGTTGTCTGTCCTGTCCATCGGGTGACCGGGCAGGAGGCGCATACGGCCCGGGGCAAACTCCATCTGGCCTTGCTTTCTGATCTGCCCGGCAAGGGGGAGATTTTTGAGGATATCTTCTCCAAATGTCTGCTCTGCGGGGCCTGTTCGTCTGTCTGTCCACGGGGCATTGATGTGTGCCGGCAGGTGGTGCAGTCCCGGGCCGCCTTTCCGGCTGTTACCGGAGCCCATGGCTATGAAAAGTTTCTTGCCCGCAAGGTCCTCAGTCATCCTGAGATCCTGGCTCCCCTGCGGGTGCTGGGCCGGGCCGGGGCTCGGCTGCTCCTGAAATATCTGCCCGCGGACAGCGGACTGCGCTTACGGCTGGCCCTGTTTCATCAGGACCCGGGGGCGGTACCGGCGGCGGAGCATGCCCCTGCTGCGGCATCCGGCCTGGGCCCAGAAGAAGGGCTGACCTGTTATCCCGGTTGTTCCGCCCGCTATCTTTCTCCCGAGATTCTTGCATCCTGTGAGGTCCTGGTGGCGGGTTGCGGTCAGGCGCTGTCCATCCCGGCGGGCTTGTCCTGCTGCGGCCTGGCGGCCTTAGCGGCGGGCGACCGGGGGGAGGCGGAAAGGTGCGCCCGTAACAATATTGCCGTCCTTGAGCAGAGCGGCGGGCCGATTCTGGTCTCCTGTGCCTCCTGTTATGCCCATCTCTGCCGGTATGGGGAGCTTTTTGCCGATGATCCGGGGTGGCGGGCGCGGGCTGAGGCAATGACAGCGCGCCTGGTGGAAATCAGCTGTTTTCTCGATGGCCAGCCGGTATCCTCACCGATCCCGGCCTCCCCGGTGGCGGCTGAAAAAAAGATGCGGGTTTTCTATCATGATCCCTGCCATTTCCGCCACGGCCTTGAGGGGAGAAAGATTACCGCGGAACCGCGCCGGCTCCTGGCCCGCCATCCCCAACTGGAGCTGCTGGAGCTTGCCGATGGCCCTCAATGCTGTGGACAGGGCGGTCTTTTTCATATCAGCGCCCCCGAGATCTCGGCCCTGATTCGTGATACCCTGGCCGCGAAGGTCCTGGCCCTGGCCCCGGAGGTGATTACCAGCACCTGCTCCGGCTGCCTGATGCAGTGGCGTGTCGCGGTGGCGGCGGCGGGCGCGGCAGGCCGGGTGCGGGTACTGCATCTGACGGAACTGCTGGCGGAATTGGCGGGAGAAGAAAAATTGCCGAGCCCGGAGGCGTGATTCCCCCTTTGTGGTGGAAAACCGGGCTGTTCTCTGGTGGGACCGGGCAACGACTTGGCACACACTGCCTGGCAGGTTGGAGAATCCTGGAAAAGGTTGAGTTTTTTCCAGATGGCCTCCGGTGTCATCCATGGACTGGTCGGCAGGGAAAGGGTCTGGATTTCGTTCTCTTGTTGCAGGAACGGGACGGGATGTGTAAAAGGAAGACTTTATAAAAATGCTCCCTATCTGTCCCTGGAGGGATCAAAATCCGGGGCGAGCATACCCTGTGGTGCTGTTTCCATGTCCACAGAGCCGGGATGGAGAGATGGAAGCAGCGGTTTTTTGGTTCAAAGAGAGACGTCATGGCATATGCACCCGTTGTAGGAACCTCCATTCGCCGCCAACTGGAGGCGAGGGAGGAGGAGATTTTATCTCCCTACGCCGCCCTCAATAAAAACTCGCTGGGCCGCAGGATCGTGGAAGAGGACGAGGGATGCGATATCCGGATGCCCTTTCAGCGGGATCGGGACCGGATTATTCATACCAAGACCTTTCGCCGTCTGAAACACAAGACGCAGGTTTTTCTCGCGCCCGCCGGAGATCATTACCGGACCCGCCTGACCCATGTCCTCGAGGTGTCGCAGATCGCACGATCCATTGCCGCCGCCCTCTGCCTGAATGAGGCCCTGACCGAGGCCATCGCCCTTGGCCATGATCTTGGTCATACCCCCTTTGGCCATGCCGGCGAGGCCACCCTCAATGAGCTCCATCCCAGCGGCTTCCGCCATTATATCCACAGTCTGCGGGTGGTTGATTTCCTGGAGAACCGGGGCAAGGGGTTGAATCTGACCTTTGAAGTGAGAAACGGGATTGTCAAACATTCCAAGGGCCGCAATGAGATCCTCCCCGATGACAGCGGCGAGCTGCCGGCAACCCTGGAAGGGCAGGTGGTGCGGGTGGCCGATATTATTGCCTATGTCAACCATGATATGGATGATGCCCTGCGGGCCGGAATCCTCCATGAAGACGATCTGCCCCTGGATATTACGGCGGTGGTGGGAGACCGCCATTCGAAGCGAACCGGGGCCATGGTTCGCGATTTAATTGTGGAGACCCTCACTGCCGGCGACGGCCGCCTCCATTTCAGCGCGAAAATGCTCAGGGCAATCATTGATCTGCGGAGTTTTCTCTATGAGAATGTGTATCGATTTTATAAGGTGCATAATGAGTTTGAGAAGGCGCAGCGGGTTATCCGCGATCTGTACAGCTATTTTCTGGAAAATGGCTTGACCGAGCAGGGCGACAATGGATGGGAGCCCAGGCACCAGAAGTATGTCTGGGCCAGCGAAAAGATTGCCCATCGAAAGGTCTGTGATTTCATCGCCGGGATGACCGATCGCTATGCCCTGAATCTCTATGAACATATTTTCTTGCCCAAGCCCTGGAATGTCTGATTCCGGTCAGGGTTTTTGAACCGTATCCCTTTTATAAATCCCTACCGCTCAAAGATACGCAATGAAGGAATTATTAAGCAAAGGCTACGAGTTTGCCGGCATTGAGGAAAAATGGCTGAAACGGTGGAATGAGGCGAAATGTTTTCAGGCCACCATGCAAGAGGGGCGGCCATCCTTTTCCATTGTCATCCCGCCGCCCAACGTGACCGGCGTCCTGCATGTGGGACACGCCTTGAACAATACCATGCAGGATGTGCTGGTTCGCTATCACCGGATGTGCGGCGATAATACGGTGTGGGTGCCGGGTACCGATCATGCCGGGATTGCCACCCAGAATGTGGTGGAGCGGCAGCTGGCGGCCGAGGGCAAGAGTCGGCATGATCTGGGCCGGGACGAGTTTGTGCGCAAGGTCTGGGAGTGGCGGGCGGAGAAGGGGGGGGCGATTATCCGTCAGTTAAAGCGCCTGGGTGCCTCCTGCGACTGGGACCGGGAGCGCTTCACCATGGATGAGGGACTGTCGTCCGCAGTGCGCGAGGTCTTTGTCCGCCTGTACCATGAGGGGCTGATCTACAAGGGTGACTATATCGTCAACTGGTGTCCCCGCTGTCACACGGCCCTGGCCGATGATGAGGTGGAGCATGAGGAGAAGAACGGCAAGCTCTATCATATCCGTTACCCCTTTGCCGACGGCAGCGGCTCGGTGGTGGTGGCCACCACCCGGCCCGAAACCATGCTCGGCGATACGGCGGTGGCGGTGCATCCCGAGGATGGGCGCTATGCCCATCTGGCCGGGGTGGGGATCAGGCTGCCGCTGAGCGAGCGGATCATTCCCATTGTCTTTGATCACCATGTGCAGAAGGACTTCGGCACCGGCGCCCTGAAGGTGACGCCGGCCCACGACCGGGACGATTACGAGATTGGTCGGCGCCATGACCTGGAGATCTTGAAGGTCATGGACAGCACCGGTCATATGAATGAACAGGCCGGGATCTATGGCGGGCTGGATCGTTTCGCCTGCCGCCGGAAGATTGTCGAGGATCTCCAGGCCCAGGGCTTTCTGGACCGCGTTGAGGAGTATGAGCACGCGGTGGGGCAGTGCTATCGCTGCAAGACCGTGGTGGAGGCCACCACCTCTTTGCAGTGGTTTGTCTCGGTCAAGCCCCTGGCGGCCCGGGCCGTGCAAGCAGTGCGGGACGGGCGGATCAATATCTATCCCAAGACCTGGTATAACACCTTCTACAACTGGATGGATAATATCCGTGACTGGTGCATCTCCCGTCAGATCTGGTGGGGACACCGGGTACCGGCCTGGAACTGCGCGGCCTGTGGCGAGATGATCGTGGCCACGGTGGATCCAAGCCATTGCCCGAAATGCGGCTCGGCCGAGCTCATCCAGGAGACGGATGTCCTTGACACCTGGTTTTCCTCGGCGCTGTGGCCTTTCTCCACCCTGGGCTGGCCCGAGCAGACCCGCGAGCTGGCCATGTTTTATCCCACCTCGGTGCTGATCACCAGCTTTGACATCCTTTTTTTCTGGGTGGCGCGGATGATGATGATGGGCCTCCACTTCATGGACGAGGTTCCCTTTCGCGATGTCTATCTCCATGCCCTGGTGCGGGACAAGTATGGTAAGAAGATGTCCAAATCCACCGGCAACGTCATTGATCCCCTCGAGGTAATCGACAAGTACGGCACCGACGCCCTCCGTTTCACCCTCATCGCCTTTGCCGCCCAGGGCCGGGAGATCAAGCTGGATGAGGAACGCATTGACGGCTACCGTTTTTTCATTAACAAGATCTGGAACGCCGCCCGTTTTGTGCTGATGCATGTGGCGGAAATGGAGCCTCCTCATGCCAGGGATATGGGCAGCCCGCAGAACCTTCCCCTGATCCATCAGTGGATTCTCAGCCGCCTGGCCGCAACCACTTCGGAGGTCCGGGCCGCCCTTGACGGCTACCGGTTCAATGACGCGGCGCAGTGTCTCTATCAGTTTATCTGGTACGAGTTCTGTGACTGGTATGTGGAATGGATCAAGCCGGATCTGTTCAGCAAGGATCTGGCCATCCGGGATCAGGCCCGGACGGTGCTTCTCCTGGTTCTGGAGACCATCCTCAAGCTGATCCACCCCATTATCCCCTTTGTCACCGAGGAGATCTGGAGCGTGCTGCCGGGGAAACGTGAGCTGCTGATGACCAGTGCCTACCCGGAAGCTGACGCAAGCCTGCGGAACAGCGCGGTGGAGGGACAGGTGGAGCTGCTTATGGGGGTGATCACCGGCATCCGCAATATCCGGGCGGAGGCCGATGTCCACCCTTCCACGCCCATTGAGGCCTTTATCCTCTGTCCGGTACCGGAACGGGTTGCCTTCCTTGAGTCCTTTGCGCCCACCATCACCGACATGACCCGACTCAGCTCCCTGGTGGTGACCGGTCAGGGCGAAAAACCAACGGATGCCGCCACCTATCTGTACAAGGATATGGAGATTTATGTCCCCCTGAAAGGCCTGGTGGATGTGGAGAAAGAGCTGGCCAAGCTTGCCCGGGAACGGCAGAAGGTGGAGGCCAAGCTGGCCCAGGTGAGCGCCAAGCTGGCCAGCGAAAAATTCCTGGGCAATGCCCCGGCTGAGGTGGTGATGAAGGAACAGGAAAAAAAGACCGAGATGGAGGCGACCATGGCCAAGCTTGCAGAGGCGGAGCAGCGGTTGCGTGATCTTGGATAGGGCGGCCCTCCATACCCTGATCCGGACTTTTCTGGTCGAGGATGTCGGGCGCGGCGATTTGACCAGCGAGTCGATTTTTGAGAAAGATCAAAGGGGCCGGGCCCGGCTGGTGGCCCGGGAGTCCTTTGTGGCGGCGGGGTGCGAAGCGGTGGCAGCCGAGGTCTTCCGGGTGCAGAATCCGACCATTGTCCTTGAGGGGCTGGTGGCGGATGGCACCAGAGTGAAGGCGGGTGAGGTCCTCGGTACCATCTCCGGGCCGGTTATCGATCTTTTGAAAGCGGAGCGGGTCGCGTTGAACCTGTTGCAGCGCCTCTGCGGGATCGCCACGTTTACGGCCCGCTTTGTTGAGCGGGTGCGCCCTTGCCCGGTTCGGATCACCGATACCCGCAAGACCACGCCGGGATTGAGGATGCTTGAAAAATACGCAGTCCAGGTGGGTGGTGGCTATAATCACCGCTTTAACCTGGCCGACGGGATTCTGGTGAAGGATAATCATATTGCCGCCTGTGGCTCCATTTCCCAGGCCGTGGCCCTGCTGCGCCGGAAAATCCCCCATACCCTGCGCATTGAGGTGGAGACCGACACCCTGGAGCAGGTGCGCGAGTGTGTGGCCTGCGGGGTGGATATTATCCTGCTCGACAATATGACTCCTGCCACCATGGCGGAGGCGGTGCGGATCATTGATCACCGGGCCCTGGCTGAGGCCTCCGGTGGGATTACCCTTGATTCGGTGCTGGATGCGGCTCGCAGCGGGGTGGACATCATCTCCATCGGCGCTCTCACCCATTCCGCTCCCGCGTGCGATATCGGTTTGGACTGGATTTCGTAAAGAGTGCTTGATTTCAACCATGCAGATGTGTGATAGTTATATACCGTTAAGAAATCAGCGGCCCTTTCATTGGTTCCGGTCTGTTGGTGGGGACGGTGGGTTTGGTAAGGGTTTTTAGTGCCTTACAGATTCTATTCTTGTTTTTTCAAGAATAGAATCTGCAAAAGGCACTTATCCCGTTCATCGGGGGTAGAAGAGTTACTGGTTCAGGATACCCGTGGGTTGGGGGCCTGGTGTCGCTGTCTCTTGCGAAAGGAAAAGTGATTATGCGTTGTACTAAATGCGGATATATCTCGTTTGATAATCTCGATAGTTGTCCGAAGTGTCGGACAATACTGAATCCTGGCCAGTTCAAAGGGACGGTCTATCCCCTCACCCCGCCCCTGTTTTTTCAACCAGTGCCAATGGATACTGCCAAGCCTGCTGAAGATGAAACCGTGGATGTTCTTGATCTTGATCTGTTTGCCGATGATTCCTCCGGGGAAGCTCACGGTGGCGAAAACCTGTCAGAAGATCATGATGCCATGGAGGCTGATGTCCAGGCTGTTGCCGATGAGATATATTCCGGCTTTGATTTTGAGAAAAACTTTGCCGCTGAAGCCCATGGGGCTGGTTTGGAACCGGAAGAAAAAGAGGTCACGGCAGATCCCGACGGTTTTGAGCAAGAGCCATTGACTGTTCAGCGGACAGAGGGATTGCCGGAGGGGTCCTTTGAAATTCCGGAAGAACTGGCTGATATCTCTGATCTCGCCCCTCCGGATCTGGCTTCGAGGCCAGCCTCCCGGGGTGGTATGGGTGATACCATTGAAGATACGCTGGACCTCGATGACCTGATTCTGGACGATCTGGATCTGTCTTATGAAGACCAAAGGGCCAAGCCTTTCTCATTTTCCGGTAAATCGGACGAGAAAAGTTCTCTCTCCCTCGATGACATAGATCTTTCCGGTGTTTTGGTGGCGGCTTTGCCGCAGTCGCGAAATCGTTCTATTCACGATGACGATGGTGACCTGGAATTCAATCTTGACCTGGGCAGGACAGGGGGGATACAAGGGAAAGGCGAAAAGCGGAAGAAGGTGGTGGACGACCTTCTAGATATCAACCTGTCCCTTGATTAGGGGCCTTTCGAGAGATGATGGCGGCTTGCAGATGGTTAGCGTTGACAGGTTTCAGGAAATTATATCAAGAGAAAGTGATTGACAAAAAAAAAGATGTTGTGTAATTAGACCTTCTTCCAACGATATGCCGGGATAGCTCAGTCGGTAGAGCAACGGACTGAAAATCCGTGTGTCCCTGGTTCGATTCCTGGTCCCGGCACCAGTAGATTCAAGCACTTATCGAGTTTCTCGGTAGGTGCTTTTTTCGTCTGTTATATGCCAGTTATATTTTGCCGGGAAGTGCTGGTACAAGTCAATATTACGACAGCGACATTCCTCAGCCAGCAGGAAATAAAAAAGCCGGATGCTGAAGAATTGACATAGCCGTCAAACCGCATGTTTGTCTGTTTCTTTCGCCATGCCTTTCCTCATTCGCACTGGTCTTAGGTGCCTGTCTTGAAGAATTGGCGCTTACAGCGTTACTAAACAACGCCCCGTCCCATTAGAATTCTTCTAAACGCCTCACAACGCTGATACCATCAGCATCAGTTCGGGATTCATCAAAATGCGAGATATTTTCACTCTCTCGGACTCCCTGCTCCCATTCCACTCCGATCCATTCCTGATCGTCCGACCACGTCTTCAACTTTTCTGGGAAAAATGTATGGCCAAAGCAATGGGCGACCAGAACCTCTCTTGTAAACTGTGAGAGAGGAATACCCACCTTGTCAGCAAGAACTTGCAGATCATTTTTTATACGAGCAGGAAGAAACACCTTGAGCGGGATAATATTTTTACCAAGGCCAGGAATGCATTCTACAGTTGGTGCTCTGGAAAAAAACACATCATGGTTCAGATTTTTTTCGGTATTGCTTTCTTCCGGGGGGCTTGGCGGTTTGGATGGCTGGACATAATATAATCCCTCACTTGTGGCCTGCATCTTCAATAATTCATGCATGCCATACAGATATATTACGAAGAATTCACGAAGATATTTCGCTGCCACCATTCCCGTTCTTTCGGTAATTTCATCCAGAGCAGTTCTACCTGCTTCAGGGAGCCAGACACGCAATACCTCAGTATTCTCCGACAGTTCCTTCAACTCCCGGTCATCAATGAGATCGGTCATGACAGGCAACCCTTTGCAGTTCTTTTGTTTTCGCAAGAAGGGCCACATGCAAAAATTCCCCTATTAATTTCGTTGATTATGAGTTGATGGAACTGGTAGCTTGCCTACGAGAAAAAAATGGATTTCATCTAAAATAAGCGTATGATCAATATCAACAGCCTTACGAAAGTCGATAAATCTACCATGCACCAGGGGTAAGAAAGATGTGTTTTATTTCTACCTGAATATTTTGTTTAACGCTTGTGAAGAACTGGCTCGATATTTTCCCTGTTGGTCTCCATGTGAAATTTTACATTAAAAATGATTTTGGATACTTATGAGTAACACTGTTATTGATATTATCAGGACTGCACATGCCAATAAATGGTGCACTACCCCATATTGCACGACTTGTGGGGCAATGGTATATCGCCAAGCACTGAAAAAAATAGGTGGTGACTTGGGTGGCGGTCTCGCAAATGCTCTTGCAGAATTGAATCCTTCCGAACTCACAAAGGAACATAACTGGCAAGATGCATTTCTCGTTGCTGTTATAGACTTGCCATTCTCGACTCAGCTTGAGGGGGTACTAAAAGCGTGGTTGCCGAAGCTTCATAACGATATAGATTTTTCTGACTTCGTTCTTTATAAAATTGTCAGATTCATTTCAAAAGAAAACGATATAAGAAATGAATGGATTGACTACTGTATTGTAACTGCTGAAAATAATTATCATTTCTCAATGACAGAATCACTTTTGCTTGTTCTCGGTAAAAACATATTAAAATATCCTGTGATTGTAAAAATTGCCACTGAGTACGCCATATCCTCGAGGCAAATGAGAAGAGTTTTGCAAAATTCTTGCGGTATAAAAATTAAATAAGTCTAACAACAATAAAAGTGTCATTTTTTTTAATTGTAAAATAAATTCGCAACCTTCATCCTGTTAATTCGACTTAGCAAAAAACAAATTCCCCGCTGTGGGATTTAATCATGCAACTCTTTCTGATTTTAATTATGCAACCCGTCTCCAGTTTGTCCTGATTGACAACAAATGAATCCTCTAGTCAGACATTTTCTGCCATCGCAAGTACGCGGCGTGTATCGCTTCGACGACACGTTTGATCAAGGCAATAAAGATTCATATGAGAAATTTTCAGAAAGTAAGCTTCGGTTTCTTCCATGCTCTTTGATTGAGCCAATCAGTTGTTGTGCCAATATAGCCGAAGATTTTTCCGCTGTTCATCATCAGCTTGCACTGGATATTCAGCCACGGGGTACCAATTCTCGACGCGCCGAATCTTTTTTTAATCAATACAACTATTTCCAGAATGCCCTTCAGGGCAAAACAGCCATTGATGGCGCGGATAATTTTCTTGAAATTCAGTTCGTAAAAAAAATACTTGCTCCACTCTTGAATAATAACGGACTGGATGCCCTGCAACCACAGAAAAAAATCGGCCCGTATTCAGTTGACTTTGCCTTTGATTCCCCTTGCAAGCTGGCTATTGAAGTTGATGGCTTTGGCAAATTCAAAGACCGAAGCGATCTTGATAAATTTATAGAGCGGCAAAACTACATCACCTGCACAGAAGGTTGGAAGCTCATCCGGTTCACCTACGGCCAGATCATGCAGACCACAAAGATGACTCTGAAGGTCTTGCATGTTCTGTTGAATAGCAATCCGCAGACACAGCATTTCCTTGTTTCTAACCGTGCTACTGCACAGACCCAACTGTCATTATTTAATCCTGTACCGACACCTACACCAGAGGGCAATGTTTTCGACCTCGTTAATGGCTTCTATCATGTTCAGGACTGGTTTGCGGAATTTGCCATTAAGAATCAAGCTGCTGAATTGTATTTGCGCGATGAGTTTGATTTTCCTTTTCCCATTGCCGGACTTGCCATCAGTTTCTTGTATCAATTTCTTGATTCTGTGGCTGCTGTTGTTGATGTGGAATTCGATCTCCCTGGCGTCCATATTAGCGCACCCAAGAGGATGGAAGGGAAATGGCAAAAATACTTACATCCCCGCGTTACCGTAAAAAAGTCATCTCAGGTGAGTTTGATGGAAACACGGGTGTCTCCCTTGGCTGTCCAACATTCTTCAGCTTTCCATCCCACTCCGGTGCGCAGTGAAGATTCAATCTCTTTCAGGCGCGGCTTATCCCTTGGAGAGATCCACCAGAAGCTTGAATATATTACTCGTGAGGTTTTTGGATACACAACGGGCACTAACAATTTTCAGGACAAGGTGCTGCAACGAATCTTTGACGGAGAGGTAACTCTTGGGATATCCAAAACCGGAAGCGGGAAATCCTTCTGTTTCTGGCTGCCGGCTTTACTCAAACCTGGGTTGACCCTTGTCGTTGCTCCATTGCGCTCCTTGATGCGCGACCAGCATTTGACCTTGGAAAACTATGGAATTTCGTCAATGGAATTTATCAATTCCGACATTAAACAAACTGAGCGAAAACGATACATAGAAGAGGCAAAACTTGGCTATCTTCGAATGCTGTATATCTCTCCTGAACGGTTGCGTATCAAGGAATTTGTCGAGGAGCTTGAGATACTTCAGAAGTTTGTTCCCATAAATGCTCTGGTTATTGATGAAGCCCATTGTATTTCTGAATGGGGGCACGACTTCCGGCCTTCCTATTTGAAATTGCCTTCCATGAAAAGGAGCCTTGCCAAACGGAACCCGGAACTTCGCCTTATCGCTTTAACCGCAACGGCAGGGCAACAGGTCGAAAAAGATATGCGCAATGTCCTCAAACTGAATGAGTCTGATGTCCTGCGCGAACCGATGGCTGACAGGGAGTGCTTCAGCTACCAGATCGTTCCAGTCAGTGATGGTGTGAGCAAGGCCGCACTGTTTCGCAAGATACTCAAAGATGATTTAGCCACCGCCCTGAAACAAAAGTCGTTGTCCACACTCCTTGCCCGGCGCAACAGCCGCCAGGAAAAGACCGTTGGCATTGTGTTCTGTATTTATGCCCGTCCTCACGGAAAAAACAATATCCTTGACGGGACGAGTCATTATCTATTTAAGGCCATGGAGCTGTTGGAGAAAGATAACATCTTTACACCAGGGCAGGGGAGAAGAAACTCCCGTCAATATGATCACGCGGCCTTTTCAACCGGCAACGTTAGAGCTTTTTCAAGCACCTCGCCAGAATTATGCCCCAGATGTCATTCCTATGAATGTGTTCGTCAAGGGGATTGCGTCGATGATACCGTTCCGCAAGCTGAACAAAATCGAAACCCACAGCAAGTATGCCTTCGATGTGGACACATATTCCCTTCTTCAGAATATTTCAAATTTTCTGAGGCTCAATGGAAAAAATCAACGGAGGCCACCCAGAACGATTTCAAACGCAGTTACTTTGATATCCTTGTTGCCACGAAAGGGTTTGGTATGGGGATTGACAAAAGCAGTGTTCGATTTGTTATCCACACCTCGCTTTCTTCAGGAATTGAATCATGGTATCAGGAGGTTGGCCGGGCCGGAAGGGACAACGAACGAGCGCATATTGTATTGCTAACCGACCCGCCCACTGAGTCATGCCGCAAAAATTTGGAAAACATCTCACCAAAAGACCCCAAGTGCAGTTGGACTGGCGGCTGCAAGTATGGTCGAGGAAAATCCATCTGTGACTATGGAAAACAGCATATATTTATCAAAAAAAGCTATCCTGGATTGAAAGCGGATGCCATATTCGTCTTGGGGATATTGGATAGATTGCTGGCCTATCACACTTCTGATTGGGATGAAAATTTCATCCCGATTTCCTTCCGTTTCTCCGATGAGACCAGTCGTGAGGAGTTGGCATTGTATCGGCTCATGTCATTGGGACTCGTGGCGGATTATATGATCTCCTATAATCCACCACGATTTGAAGTGGTACTTGGGTTTGCAGCTCTGCCTCAAAACAGTGAAGAGATTGTGTTGCTGGAAAGAAAAATGCGTGCCAGCGTAGATGCCCATATGAGCCATTGGGGAGATGAAGGAAAGAAGAGAATAGATTTGGCAGGTGTTCGAGAAAAATATGAACCATTGGCTGACTTTACAAAAAGAATAAAGAAAAATATAAATAAATTCGAATTATTAACAAAGTTTGCCCCGTCAACCATTCAATACAAATTTTTCTATACAATTTACGAACATCTCTTCATTCTCCTTCACCATACCTATGAGGATGTTGTTACCATGCGGTATGATATGCTGTGGAATCTTTACTCCGTGGTTAAAAGCGAACAGGATAATCAATGTCAGCGAATTAGAATACTGCCCCATTTTGAGGGCGCAAAAAGCGTTGATGAGAACTACCGTTGTGGGTGTTGCAATGTCTGCTCACCGGGACTTGATTTTCTTGATTGTGTCAGGTCGAGGCCGCAAAACCTTAGCGTTGATGCAAGCATGATTGAACTGGTAGATCTTCTGCGAAACAATATCTTGGATATACCGAAATTACGGAAGCTTTGTGATGTGTTTCGGGATTACCGTACTGCAACCTATACCAAAGGTCGGGCTGCACTGGAAGGCAATCCTGGCAATCTCCCGGCATTGTATTTGACACGGGAATTTTCACCGTCGGCAGAATTGGGTGTCAACACCAAGCGATTGCTACAGACGGCGAACGAATACAATATCCCGCTTGTTCAACTGGCTGAACTCTACAGAACTTCAGCTCAATCATTGCAATCCGAGCTTTTGCTGTTATTCAACGATCAGCACACAACTTGCGATTGTCCAGAAGGGTGGGAATTCTTAGCGGTAGAAGCAAGTAAACCGCAACATCATGGAAATGGTCAGGTTGCAATTATGCGTGACTGCCTTGACTTCTTTTTCCTTATCGAGGAACTTCCACAAGATACAGAATATCTTCGAGAGAAGGTCATGAAAATTGAGGAACATATCAAATGCCTGAAATAAACAGCCGTGACCGCATATTAACAAAACTGCGCGATTTCGATGAACGACTGAATGGCGCTCTTGCCTCCACGGAGCGCATAATTCAGTTAAAGGATGAGGCGGGGCAATTCGTCAAATCTCTCCAGGAAAGCCAGGAAAAGAGTGCGGAAATACAACATGATCTTCAGCAAATCCAGCAAGAATGGATAGAATTAATAGATGATCTTGCCGAGACGCAAGAAAATACCGAACGGGCTGGTGAGGCTCTTCTTGATCGATTCAATCAAGCATGTACGTTCATTGAATCGCGTTTTAATGAGGCAGCCCAAAAACTCGATCAGGAAAACACGGCTTCTCGGAGTGAGCATGCGCAGCTTGTTGAGACCTCTCGCAACCATTTAGATGATTCTGCCAAGAACCGCAATAGCGTTATTGATGTGGTAGCTGAAGCAAAGAATTTACTGGCAAGCATCCAGGAAGAACTTCCGGTAGCCATTAAGGATAACCTGACTCAACTTGACAATCTGATGGCGGAACGTCTTAAAACCATTGAGGGTAAACAGAGAAATCAAGTTGTCAAGTTAGAGGGTGATCTGAAAGAAAACCTGACCTCCTTCATGCAGGAAGTTAAGAAAGACCTTACAGCACATCAACAAGGTGTTGATCGTCAGTTGACGGAATTTATGGGGAGGCAGAGCATGCTAATCCAGAATTTGACACAACAAATTGACGGCTTTCAACGGGCAACCCAGGCCCTGACCGCCGAACAGCAAAGGTTAAGTAAGAAAATTGACAATCAGGAAGGAATGCTGAATAAAATTCCAGATCAGGAAACGGTAGCAGTCAATTTGCAAGAAGAGGTTAAAGCTCTTGAAGCAAGATTAGGGCAGGTGATAGCAAGGTTGCAAGACAATTTTGTTGTCCGCAGCTCACTCAAGGGGTTGTGAGCAGGGTAGAAATAATAAAGGTTTTCTTATCAGTATGCAAAGAACGGCAACTCAGGCTTAAAGAACGTAAATTTCAATCGTCTCAGATAATTAAGGGGCATAATGCAGACGGCTCATTTTCAACAGGTCAAGGGGCAATCCAACATGATAACTGGCGATAACCGGCCCAAATGGTTTAACTTGCCGGTTAATTCTTATGAGGACACCTTGAAGGATATTCGTTCCTTTGTGCCAGAATTTGAACGGCGGCCCTTTGCCCTCACCCAACCAGGAAATGAACGCACCCTGATGAACAAGCGGCTTGACACGATTGTCCGCAAGCCGTTCTGTGATGACCAGAACTACATCCCTGTGGGGGTGGTTTCCAAGGAATATACCCTCGTGCCTCACATGGCTGTGCTCGATATGGCCACGCAAGCCCTTGAAAAGGTAAGGATTGCACCGGAAAAAGTGCAGGCCAAGCTGGAGGTCACCGAATATGGGGAGCGGATGGCCTTGAGTATTTATCTGCCAAAGAAATTTTCTTTTGATCCCGGCGATAATCATCCCATGAAGATGCGGCTGGAGTGTTTCAACTCCGTGGATGGCAGCACCCGATTCCGGGCGTTGATGGGCTGGTTCCGGGTGGTGTGCAGCAATCAATGGCCTGGTTATTGGCGTTACCCGTTCAGATGTGCGGCGTCGGCATGTTGGAGATCTTGGGTTGGATGATGTGGAGGAGGTCTTAGCTTCAGGGATTCAAGAATCCGACAAAGAGCGGCACAATTTTGAGCAATGGCGCAAGAAAAAGATCAGCCCGAACAGTCTTGTCCCCTGGATAAACGAGGAACTGAAAAAGAGTTGGGGATTCAAAGCGGCAGCCCGCTTATATCATATTTCCCGTACTGGTCATGATGCGGAAATCGTTGGTACTTATAAGGGCAATACGCCGGTTACCATCCCGGTTCGATTATTAGAAGAAGTGCCTGGCGCACCGGCGGAAAGCAGAAATCTCTATGATTTGAGCCAGTCTCTTGCTTGGCTTGCCAAAGAACGGAGAGATGTGCAGGAGCAACTTGCCTGGCGGGAGGGTATTCAAAATTTACTCACACCGTTAATGCAGTAATTGCCCAGTTACTTTGGAGGGAAATAATGAACGAGTCAATCAAAATCAAAAGTCGTGACTACTGGTTCAAGGTGGTCGGGATGTTGCAACAGAACTGGGCCTTGATTGACGAGATTTCGGATGGGTCTCAAAGGGTTTATTTTGTCGGTGATACATCAGGGGTGTTTGATGAACTGGAATTTGCCAATGTTGTTGCAGCTGAGGAGGCACTCAGGAGAAATGGTTTTGTCAGATACGAAGAAGATTCCAAGGCGCACCAATTTATTGCCAAGCCCGAACCTCCGTTTTTCCGGAGCCCGCACCAAAACGGGCCGGTTTATTCTTCGGGGCAGTATTGGCGATAAAAATAATATGGTGCGTCAATATTAGCACTGTCCGACAGCCCCCTCACTGAAGCAATCATTTAAAGGCAATAGAGACAAATTGCAGAAACAAATTCAGCCAAACAAATCAATAAAACAACGCCCATATTCTCCCCGTATAACAATTCTTGCGGCATAACGATAATGAGGAACCTGATATGAGCTTGATCGAGCAAATCAAAGAAGTGATGTCTGAATATACGGGGGCAGCCCACGTCAATGATATTGCGAAAATGGTTGTGGAGCGTTTTCCCAATATACAAATCAAGCCAGACCAACTTCCTGATAAAATTTCTGCCGCGCTTTCTGCTGACACAAGAAGGCCTGGCACAAAGTCGAGTTTTTCTAAAGTTAAGAATAAGACTGGTGGTTACAAGAGAGGGGTGTACCGATTAAAAAGGAAACCTGTTGTAACGCCAAAGCCAACCCTTGCCCCCGTCCTTTCTACTCAGTACATAGGAAAGGCGGGAGAGGCAGCCGTAATGAGCGAGCTGTTATTCTATGGATTCAACGCATCTGCAATGGCTGTCGATGACGGCATTGATATTATTGCCAGCAAAGATAACAAGTACTTCCATATTCAAGTAAAAACATCAACCCCTTCTGAAAATTGGACTTTCTGCTTTTTGATAAAGAAAAGCAGCTTTGTTGCCAAGGATTCATTTCAAACATTTTATGTTTTTCTTCTCAGAGGTTGTGATAACTGCCGTTATTATAATGACTATTTAATCCTGCCCAGCAGCCAGATACGGCAATTGATCGAAGTGGGGATTATCGGGGACGGACAGACCTTCTCGCTAAGGATTCAAAGGGATACACGAGGCCGCTATATCCTGAATGCCAAGCAAGATGTCACAATATCCGTGAACACTTTTAGCCAATTAACATAATGGATAGTTTGAGGTGTTTGACAAGGCTGGCATTGGAAGCAGAAAGGCACCATGCTCAATTCTTACTTTAACTCAATGATCTGATTCAGACATTTGCATATACTGACAAAAGAGTCACTCCCGCATTTTTTCAGGGTGTGTGGCTTTGCGTTACGAGCCCGCCAGTCAAAAGATTTCGGCTGATGACAAAGAACATAGCTTGTTTTCCCCGCTTTTGACTTAACCTGTCCAATGGCCACGGCAAAGGGATTGTAGGCATTATGCTCCGCCGTGGTCATGGGCAGGCCTATCACCAGAGATGTTTTGTCATTGAAATTACGCGGAGAAAGCACAAGAAAAGGATGGATATCCCGCATCTCTTGCCCTGCTTGCGGGTTACAATCAATCCAGATGATTTCCTGCCGATCCGGTATCCAGGGGCCGGTGGGGTTGCGTTTCGTTGATGCTACCATTGCTCGGCCCCTAAAACTTGGCTCGGACGCATAGCCTCACCGCCATGTTTTTCCGGGTCGAAGAGGGCCAGTCGTTGATCCAGGGTGAGCGCCGGTTCTTCTGCCGGTCGAATCACAACCGCACCATTTTCTACGGTAATTCGCACGCGCTGGTCAACATGCAAGTGGGCGGCACGGGAAACTGCCACCGGCAGACGAACGCCCAGGTTGTTTCCCCACTGTTTAATATCGAGTACAGCTTCTGTTGTCATGCCGTTCTCCTGTCTGGTTTGCAGAATTTTTCTGTACTTTGCACAAGCCGTCGTTTAAACGAAAGTCTAAACAACAGCCTGACATTTGTCAATAAGGAAAAACTGGGTGCATCATAAGCATGTATGCCGGTTAATGCGTAAGGTACCGCCTCTTCCGTGCCAGGGGACGAGTAGATCATTTGCAGCCCTGTTTGATCATCTCTTGCAATTCAGGCGATAACCGTTCCCTTCCAGCCGCACGAATCGCGTCGGCAACGGACATCTTCTCGCCCACATTGACTTGTACGGCGGTGTCCGGGGTCTTGCCAAGGATGGTTTCCCGCCCGTCTTTAATGGCCGCTTGTGCTATCCGGTGCTCGGCAATAGTGGTTTCCCTTCCTATCTTACCGACCATTTCCGACAGGTTCCGCACCGTGGCGTTATTGAAGAAGATGATATGCTTAGTTCGTTCTGCCACGACATCATGGACTGCGTTCACGAAATGTTCATCTCGTTCTGCCAGCCCTTGCTTATAGGCCACTCCAGCGTTCACGACCTCAAGCCCGTCTTTCTCAACTCCCGCTGTCTGTTTGGCAACAAATCCCACGCTCACTTCGTGATTTCGGGCAAGGTCACGAATGGAATACGCCCCCGTCCGCCACTCACCAACAATAACCGCTTTCAGTTTCTCAAAATTTTTCTGCATCAGAAATCGTCGTCCTCGTATCGGTGTCTGAATTTGATTACTCCTTTTCTAAATAATTCCCCTGGCTCCCCATCGTCTTTCTCCGATAAGGAAAAAGAGGACATAAGTGCGCGGTGCAGTCTGTCGGGTTACTTTCCCATCCAAGGCACTCCGTACAAAATAGCTTTATCGCCTTGCCCCTGGTCATGCCGTTAATGGCTATATTGTCGCCACTTCTTGCTCGGACGATGTGAGAGACAGGGGTAAACTCTTTCGTTGATTCTTGAACCATTTCGCAGGGGCTACAGTTAGTTTGTGCGTTCATCTTTATTCTCCTTGCTTCTTTGACAATAAGTTGGATTGGCTTATCGGTGTTACTCCACCCCCCCATCTCTCTCTACTGAAGGTAAATCAACTTCAATTTCAACTTCAAGTTGAAAGGGCTTCAATGTAGCCTTAAGGGGGGCTTCAAGGGGGGGTAGAGAGAGAGGCTTATCTCCTTCTGTTTTGCTGAGTCTTCAACCCGCCCTTTTTACCGCCTGCACATGATTTCGAATATGCCATCTGGGCATTGTCGAACTCCCGCTTGACGATGTCATTTGTCAGTCGCCCATTCCATTCTTTCAGCCAGCCTGCCTTCGTCAAAGTCTTACAATATTCAAGCCATTGCTCGACAGGTAGCCCAAGAAACTTCGCAATTCTCCATTCATTATTCTCAAAGGTGCCATCATCTGTTTGCCATGCGTAATACTGTAGATCCCAGGCAATCCGTCTTTCGTCTGGTGTCAATATCGACCATTCCAGTGATGCCGAAATCTCCTTTACCTGCAATGTGACCCAGAGCGGTTTTCTCAGCTCCAGTGGCGCCGGGATCAGCTCCGCCGCTGGCAACCAGCGTTTTTCAAACATTGCTTGAAGAAATTCCAGCCGGTCACGATTCGCGCAATGGTCGTGCATGCAGTGGATATTAAACGAAGCGTGGTCGGGAAGTGTGGCATTTACTATGAAAGTGGCCAGGTCTGGCGATGTGTCGGTGTGCTCATCGGCAAATGGGCAGACAATATGCTGCTTGCCCTCAACAAACGGCCCCATGGTGTACTTGACATTGATATTCATCACGATGTCGAAGTCAGGATTCTGCGCCGCCCATTTTCTCAAATCAATTATCTCACCAGTGGCCTGGCCAGTATAGGTATAAGCTGGGATAAAAGTTGTTGGCGGTTCTGTTCTCTGCTCTTCTTTAGATTCCTCGGTGGTCATTTGATCCACTGTCACCAACTCCAACCCCAGGCCATCAATGACCTGCTGTGTCGTGTACCGGGGGAAATTGATATTCTCAACCAAGTTGGTCATGGCAGGTTTTTTTTCTGGTGATAAAATCCCGGCACGCGAAGAACACGCGGGAGGTCACAACATGACTTGTCACCGTCGAACCTTCGAGCAATAGCCCGTTGAATGGGCTTAAATTGGACCAGGTCACAATCCTCGACCAACCAATAGAGGTGCCAGCGGCCCGGTGAAGATTCAATTCTCATGTGTGGTTTAAGTGTCTTTACTGCCGGTTCCCAGGGCGAACCATCAAGATCAATGAAGAGCGCGCGGACTTTCACGACATTTCTTGCAGATCGCCCCCTCCCATCTCCACCGTTCACCATCGAAAAAACGCCATAACCTGCATTTTGCTTGTTTTGAAGAAAAGCATAGGCCGGGCTTCTTTTCATTTGACGATGTGAGGGCCGCCCGGATTTTTTGTCTTTATCGTTGAAAAATTGAAAAGTGATCGGCTCATTATCATTGCCGGTCAGTGCAGCAAAATATTGATTAGCCATATCATAATCTGGGATAAAGGCTTCAGTCATGATTGCATACCCTCCAGCATCAGAGCAAGAAGGGTTCCCACATGCAGCGCCACCACGATCAGTGCCAGATTTTTCATCACCTGGTCACCTTTTGCTTTTGAATATAGTCGGTCAGGTCTTTCGTCGTATAGCGAACATTCTTACCGATTTTCCGGTAACTTGGGCCTCGGCCAGTCGTGCGCATTTTTCTGAGGGTGTGGGGGGATAAATCGAGAAAAAAAGCCGCCTCGACATCGTTGAAAACCAGCTTGCTTGCGCTGGCCGTTTGGGGGGTGGGGTTTGTTGCAGATGTGTCCATTTCTTATACTCCTTGGCACTGACAGAGAAACCAAATTGAAACAATTTCAAATCTGTCTATCCGTCTTCATGCTTTTAAGTATAAGACCCTGATAACACAAAGATCATCCTATTTAATAAAGTCAATTCAGTAGGAGGTTCTTCTTCAAAACTCTCTCGGTTAATTATTCCATTTTATCTTCAGACCTATTAAAGGCTGTCAGTTGTTTCTCGAAGTTCTTTATACCAATGGCATGTCTTTTACATAGAGATTCTTTTAGCTTTTGGGCTTCCCCACGGCCTTTACCGAGGCAAAGCTCTTTATACTCTTGCACAATGTCATAGTTTCGTTGCATGTCCCCAGGTTCACAAAAATAGAAATGTTCTTTTTTCCTTCCTGCTTTGCGCTTAGTGGTTGGGTCAATACAATCGCAAAGATTTAACAACAATTCTGGCGGAATCGTCCTACCTGCCACCACCATTTTTCGAATCAAACTAACAATATGTGGCATATCGTGTAAACGAATCGCTCGTTTCAAATCAGATTGAAGCAAAAAAGATAAATCCATTTTCACAACCTCCCTTCGGTCGTGCCCTGTTAAAAGATTCACGGGAAGCTGGTAGGGTTCCAGCTTGTCGGACGGCCATCCTATCCCGTGAAAAAGAATTACAAAAACATCCGGTAGTCAGCATTCAGCACCTTTGCCAGCTTCTTGGCGCGTTCCTTGCCGATAGATCGCTTGCCGTTCTCCATTTCTGAAATATGCCGTTGTGGAATCCCGGTCAATTCTGCGAGTTTGACTTGACTCATATTCTCACGGGTTCGCAGTCCACGAAGTGAAACCGCCGCTTCCGTCTGGCCGGGAAAATGTTTGCTGAAAAAATCTTCCAGGGTGATAGGGGCCTCTTCTTCTTGAGCGGGTTCTATCTGCTTTACAAATTCCCTGATACAATCTGCATTTTCAGGCCGCACCTTAAAACGGAGCGTGACCAGTTCATTTTCAATATGGGGCTTTTTCGTGAGTACCTGCATAAGTGATCTCCACTGTGATTGTCTTTTTGTCCTCAGCCCATACCGCCACATAGGTGGGCCGTCCCTGTTTCAAGTGGCAATGGTGCCGGGTGCCTGTCAACTTGGAATAGTTAGGCCAATTTCCACGAACAGGGCCAGCCTCACGGATATTCACCATAAGGGCTACAAGGGCTTCCAGCACCTTGCCGGGTAGCTTTAACGCCTGCTTTTCGGCCTTGCCGCTCAACTTGACTGTCCATTTCATAATCGAAAATATACCTTTCTTGTGTATGTGTCAAGGCTCACTTGTATTACTGCTTCAAGCTCACCACCTTCTTTTCAACGGGCGTTCTCATCAATGCCACGGCCTTTTCCATTGCTTCACGAACAGGGTCAAGGGTCATCCGGGCATAGACCGCCGTACTTGCCGGGTTCTTGTGTCCCAGGGTCTTTCCCACAATGGCCGTTGACGCGCCGCCTATGGTCTGATAACTCCCCATGGTGCGCCGTAGATCATGCAGGCGAACATCTTCAATGCCTGCACGCTCTACCACTCGTTGCCATCCCTTGTAAGGTTCTGTCAGGTGCCCGGTCTTGCCGCTACTCGGAAACACAAAGACACTGCTTGCCATTTGCCGCCGCCTGTTCAATATCTCCAGGACTTCACCAACCAGGGGGACAAGCATAATGCTCTTGTTCTTGGACTCTTCGCCACTGATGCGCCATTGCTCACGAATCAGATCAATGTCTTTCCACTGCATGGCCAGCACGTTGGAGCGTCGGGCTCCAATGAAGATGCTCAAAAGCAAGTAATCGGCAATATCAGGATTTCCCTCTTGCCGTTCCTCTTCCACTGCCTGAAAGAATCTTTCAAGCTCTTCTGGCTGCAAGAATCTGTCCCGCGAATATTCCTTGAACATCTTGGTAGTCCGGCATGGATTGGGCAAGTCCGGCAACATTGTATTATAGACGGATCGCAACAAGGCAAGGTGTCGGTTCGCCGCTGCCGGGGTCATGGTCTTTGTCAATTTGGTATGCCATGATCGAACAGACTCAGGCGTTACCTCATCGACACGCCGGGTGCCAAAGGTGGGCTTCAGGTGAAGGCGTATTTTGGCCTGGTCATCCGTTGCTGATCGTTTATGGGGTATAGAATGTTCAGTCAGGTAAAGGTCAAGGATCGCCGCCACGGTCATAGTTTCCCGTTTTTGCCGCTTCTCGGATTGAGGATCATTCCCGACATTGACTTCTTGCTTCAATGCGTTCGCCTTCTCCCTCGCAGTATGCAATGGAAAATCCGGCCACTTGCCAAGGGTGATAATGACTGGCCGTTGCTTCTCGGTGCTCCACCTTTGGAACTGGAAAGACTTTGTGCCCGTTCCTGATACTGCCAGACGCAAGCCCTTTTCTGTGGTGTCGTTGTAATAATCTCGCTTGCCCGGTTCAGGTGTGGGTAAATTTCTCAACCTCTCATCCGTGAAATTGAAGGTGTTATCCCTGATATTTTTTTTCATTTTACTCTCCCAGTTATATTTTGAACCTCAAAAATAAGCACCAAAGACTATTATTCCGTGGGTTTGCCGTTATATGCCAGTTATATTTTGAACGGCAAAACAGGGCTTATTTGAGACTGAATGATACACCTTGAGAATTTAAAGTCAAGGATAAGTACAAGGAAATACGAGGAAATGCTAATTGATATTTTTAGGTATTTGCTAGAAACACAGACTGAAAATCCGTGTGTCCCTGGTTCGATTCCTGGTCCCGGCACCAGTAAATGCAAGGGGGTTAAGCAAGTAATTGCTTAACCCCCTTTTTTTGTTCAGATCTATGGCGGTGCCATGAATCCGTTAAATACAGGGACAAATCAATAGAACCACAGTGCAAATATTCAGCCAGCCAGGAATAAGAAACTCCACGTCAAATCCATTTTATTTCCCAAAAAACAGTATATCAGAATATTGTCCATCTGCTTCCACGGCTCATCGCTCAACCACTGCCGTAATAAGTATTCTTTCATAAATATTTATAAAATATGTTCATATGCTTCGAGCTTGAACTGTATGGGGTTAACCAGCCTTTTTTCATTATAGCTCCAAACGTATTTCCTGAAACGTGAAACAAGCTCATCAAGACCACCCAAGGCCGAGAATCCATAGACCTTTGGTTTTATCCAGCGCCAGAATATCTCGACAGGATTGTATTCTGGCGAGTAAGGGGGCAAGTAATACAGATGTATATTTTTATGACGCCCCAGAAACTCTTTGGTCTTTTTGCACCGATGGATACTGGCGTTATCCAGTATTATTGCAATCTGTTTGTTTGGTGTACGTTGTCGTAACTGCGTCAAGAATTCCAGAAAAGGTTTGCTGTCAGATGGCTTTGACTTCTTCCAGTAGAATTTTTGTGTCATGAAATTCAAGCATCCAAAGAATGTGAGACTTTCTCGCCTGCTGCTCGTTTCTATCTTGTGGAGGCCACCTTTTTTGGCTCTACCGCAGAATCTGTGGGTAGATAGCGAAAAAAAATAGGGCATT
>JACDZJ010000168.1_pt1 | contig 27902 bp, 26 predicted proteins | sample 7365721 | NCBI WGS metagenome assembly JACDZJ01 (sample SAMN15143480, study PRJNA637477) | pond metagenome | biome: freshwater wetland ecosystem [ENVO:00000243]; feature: pond [ENVO:00000033]; material: pond water [ENVO:00002228]; isolation source: pond water containing pink berries ... | reverse complement strand
AAATTGTATTGACCAGACTGCCATTTTCCATTTAGATACATTGCAAGTTCTTTACAATATTCATCAATCTCTACATCGGATAAAAACATGGCCTCAAAGACAAAGAAAGCGCGGATAAGCGCCAAGCTGGTCGCTGAAAAATCGGAAGAAGCAATGATTGCCGGGATCCTGGAGGGAAGCCCGGACGGAATCGGGGTGGTGGTGGTCAGGCTTGAATGCGGTTGCCGGAAGATGGCGGCAGTGGACAAAGATGGTGAACCAGCCTCCAAGGTTATCATCTACCGTGATCAGGCGGAAAGTATCTGTGAGAAATGCAAAGAAGACAATGGCGATTTCATGCGGGTTGCCGAGTCTTTTATCCATTGGGTCCAACCCGAACCAGCCGAAGGCCAAAAGCAGCTGATCTTCGCCAAGGTGCTGGGAACCGCGCCCACATCCCATTGACCATGGATTTTCTTTCATTCCGTCGCAGATCTTGGAAGACAGAGGTTCTCTCGCTGATCATGCTTCTGCTCTCCGGGTGCGCCAGTGATCCTCAGCAGACAGCGCTTGATACCAGCCAGGAATCTGCGCAGGAGGGTATCTGTCACAATACCCCGGAGGAATCAGGGTCAGCAGCGGACCTGCAACCAGCCCAGGAGGCCTCGGATGATGCCGGTCTGTCCCCTGAATCCGGCCTTAAATCTGCACCCTTGCGACAACGCTCCAGCAGCGAATGTTATCATTACCAGCCGAATTGTTCCCAAAAAACAAAAAGGATTGGCCGGTGTGAGCCACAGAGCCTCCCCTATGCCCGTTGTCGAAGCGGGATCAGAAGTTGCGGCCTCGGCTGGAACAACGGCCCCTTGACCTGGTTTGCCTGTGAAAAAAGTCATGGCAACACCTCGTCTGTTCCCAAAGCAGGAAGCGCCCTCATCCTTGCTGCTGTTCCCCGCCATAAAATGCCCACCGGTCACGTCGCCTATGTGGAAAAAGTTGAGGCCGAAGATGATTTTCATTACCAGATTATCTTCAGCCACACCAACTATGACCGCCAATGCAGTCTGGAGACCAATATCAAGGCCAGCTACAACAGCTCCACCAAAATTCTCGACATCCACAGCGGCGCCTGGAAGGACTGGGGAAAAAGGCTGCCGGTGGCCGGATTTATTCTCAGATAACAAGCCAAGCAAGGGCACCAATCACTCACCTTCATCCCGATATCCGTTTTTCATCGTCTTCACTTGCCTGCACCTGTCGATGAACCCGGGCGCCCATTGGGGAGTGCCTTCGGCATGAACATGGGTGTACAGGGCCAGAACATTGTTCATGGTCAACCCGTCACGACCAGACATAAATCCCTGACCTCGCGACATCTGCAAGACCAGCTGCTCAGGCTTCCCCTTCCACTCAAGGACGGTGGAATATCGGAATTCATGGCCCTTGACGGTAACACCCCGGGCATAAAAAGGATTCTCGCTCTCCACTGAAAAAACTGAATACCCATGGGCCTGCGGCCTTTGTGACATCCCGAAGCGAATGGGGAACACCCCGGCCAGCGAAAATTCCCTTCCCTCAAGAACAATGGACTCGCCCAGATAAATCAATCCCCCACATTCCGCATAGATGGGCAACCCGGACTGGGCCGCACGCTTCACCGATTGCCGAAACTCAGCATTGGCGGCAAGCTCTGCGGCATTGGTCTCGGGGAAACCTCCACCGATATACAAGCCGTCAAGGGCCGGCAAGGACTTTGCGGTGAGGGCATTGATCATGATCAGTTCCACTCCCAGCCGTTCCAGCGCCTCAAGATTTTCCGAATAGTAAAACTGGAACGCGGCGTCCATAAAAACACCGACCCGCAACCTCGCTGTATCAGCGGTATCATCCTTCTTTGATGCATTCTTCAAGGAGGTCACAGAATCGCCCAAGGGTCCCATAATCTGTTCAATACGGGCGATGTCAAGATGTTCAGCCATGGTTGATGCCAGAAAATCTATGGCCGCTCCACTGCCTTCATATTCCTGGTGGGGGGTGACACCGAGATGGCGCATGGGAAAGATGTCGCGCTTCATCCTCGGCACCGAACCCAGAACCGGCAGGCCGGTATAGGTCTCCACGGCCTGGGTCACAATGGACCGATGGCGGTCCGTACCAATCTGATTGAGCACCACCCCCTGGATATTCACCCGCTCATCCAGCTTGAGACATCCAAGGACCATGGCCGCCACGGTGCGGGTGGTCTTGGTGCAGTTCACCACCAGCAGTATGGGTATATCCAAGACCAGGGCCAGCTCTGCCGTGGAAAATCCCCCTTCTGCGTTGACCCCGTCATAAAGGCCTCTGTTGCCTTCGACTATCGCAAACTCCGCACCCAGCGAATGGGTTCCAAAGGAGTGTCGAATCACCTCTTCATCCATCAGATAGGGATCAAGGTTATAACAATGATGACCAGCAGCCAATTTTAACCAGCCGGCATCAATATAATCGGGTCCCTTCTTAAAAGGCACCACCCTTCTGCCGGCTCTGGTCAGGGCCGCTGTCAGTCCTACGGAGACCACACTTTTCCCTGAGCCTCCGGCAAGACCTGCTATGACAATTCCTTTTCTCTCTCTTTCGGGCATCTCATGGTACCGAGTCCATCTTAAAAAAAAACCTGTGGATAACGCAATGCAGGCTCTCCCGCTTCCGGGCCAGCTTTCAAGGCTCAAATCCACCGGCACTCAGGGAGTAATCCATTCCAGAGTCAATACTCTCGATCAATCATCTGAGAAAATCCATTCTGAGTCCTTAGCCATTTCGACCCACTCCCACATAGGTAAATCCGGCTGTCTGTAATCTTTGCGGTGAGTAAACATTTCGCAAATCAATAAAAAGAGGGATGCGCATCAGCGACTTGACCCGCTCAAGATCAAGGGCGCGATACTGGTTCCACTCGGTCATCAGCACCAGGGCGTCGGCTCCTTCTGCTGCCTCGTAAACATTCCTAACATAGAAAAACTCAGGAAATAATCTTTTGGCTTCTTCCATACCTTGCGGGTCATGGGCCTGAATTTTTGCACCTTTCTCATACAATGGGGGAAGGATGCTCAGCGCTGGAGATTCACGCAGATCGTCGGTCTCCGGTTTGAAGGTAAGGCCTAGCACCCCGATGGTCTTGCCGGACACATCACCACCCAAGGCCTCACGAATTTTTTTGACCATGCCAGCCTTCTGGGCAGCATTGATCTCAACAGCTGCCGCAACTGATCGCACGGAAACCCCATTCTCCTGGGCAATCCGTAATAACGCAAGAGTGTCTTTCGGAAAACAGCTGCCGCCAAATCCAGGCCCGGGATGCAGAAATTTACCGCCAATCCTCCCGTCAAGTCCTATTGCCTTGGCCAGATCGATAACATCGGCGCCAACCTCTTCACAGAGGTTGGCCATCTCATTGATAAAAGAGATCTTGATGGAAAGAAAGGCGTTGGCCGCGTACTTGATGAGTTCCGCAGATTCAAGGCCGGTAAACACAAAGGGGGTGGAAATAAGATAGAGTGGATCATAAATTTCCTTCATTACCAACTGAGCCTTCACGGATTCAGTACCGATAACAATCCGGTCCGGGCGCATAAAATCTACCAGTGCCGCACCTTCACGTAAAAATTCAGGATTGGAGACCACATCAAAATCAGCCGAGGGGTTCTCTTCCCGGATTAAACGGGCTACTTGTCGGGCCGTTCCCACGGGCACGGTACTTTTATCAACAACAACGGTATAGCCTGAAAGATGGTGAGCTATATCCCTGGCAGCAGCATAGATATAGGTTAAATCAGCATACCCGTCACCACGACGGGAGGTCGGAGTGCCCACCGCTAAAATAACAGCTGATGCGCTTGAGACACATCGTTCCATCTCCGTCGTAAAAAAAAGTCGTCCTTCCCCTACATTTTTACGCACAAGCTCCGAAAGTCCAGGCTCATAAATGGGGATTTTCCCCTCCAGAAGCGTGCTGATCTTCCCGGAGTCCTTGTCCATACAGATGACATGATGTCCAAATTCGGCCAGACAGGCACCTGTCACTAATCCGACATAACCGGTTCCGATAATCGTAATTTTCATGGAACTATTAAATTCCTTAATGATTTTAGAATATTACAAAATGAAATCCCATAATAAATGGAGGGAACTTGATTGGTCAACGACCGGCTTGAACGTCAGGGCTTGTATTTCTTGTTGATATATGATAATGACTATCAATCTGAGTCCAGACAAAGTCGTCGCTCAAGAAAAATAACCATCTCATGTATGTTCACAATGAACTGGTTGTTTCGTCAAACGACCCCTTACTAATGGAGTACTCTCATGACACTACTGGAAGGAATTTTATGGCTCACCCTGAACATATATCATGAAGCCCGTTCAGAACCGCAGATAGGACAGGTTGCCATCGCCCATGTCACGCTGAACAGGGCCAAACAACAAAATATTTCCATCAAGGATGTCCTCGAACAACCAAGACAGTTCAACTGGATAGAGAAAAAATCCTATATCCCCCGCAACATTCCTGTTTTTTTCCAATGCATGCAGTCTGCCCTGATCGCGGTCAGTTCACAGGATTTCACGGCAGGAGCAACCCACTTTCATCTGGTGAGTAAAAAACCCAAATGGTCTTCCAATCTCACCTTTATTGATCAATACGGCAGCCACAAATTTTACCGATGAGACCTTATTGAAAAAGCCCCTTGCCGAAGATTCTCTGTCAGCAAAGGGCTTTTTTATATCTGAGCAGCCCGGGACAATGCCGTCCGCATCTCTTCCAGCCGCTCTTCTGCCATCTTGACGGGAATGGGATAGACCAGGGTGCGATTGATCAGTTCAGCTGAAACTGGGAGTAGTTCCGGATCATAGACCACCCGTCTTCTGCCGTCGGGTTCACAAAATGGCCAGCCGCTTCTGGCAACCGTGGCTCCAGCCAGCATGTGTTCCCATCTTGGATAAAAATGCCAGGTATTCTCGCCAAAATTAATGGCACCGGCCTTGTTCTCGGTGAGGACCCGGTTGACACGCTGACACTGTTCGCGACTTTCCAGAAAAAAACAGAAAAAAGTGGCGGAGTCGCCTGCCTCATCAATGATCTCTCGGAACGAGACACCAGGAATGGCGGAAGCGGCCTCCTTTAATGCGGCCTTGGTCTTTTTCTGGGCGGCAATCATGGAATCAAGCTTTGCCAGCTGGGCGATGCCGATGGCTCCCTGCAGTTCCATCATCCGATAATTCGATCCGATAAAACGCCTGCCCTCTCCGCCCCGGCCACCTGGATTGACCACGTGATCATGGCCGTGATCATGGTACTCCGACATGGTTCGCCAAAGCTCCTCACTGGCGGTGATGATCATGCCGCCTTCACCGGTGGTCATGGTCTTCACCGCATCGAAGGAAAAGGTGCCGCACGCCCCGAAGGTGCCAAGATGCTGACCATCGATGCGGCCTCCGGCGGCTTGGGCGGTATCCTCAAGTACCGGAATTCCATGCCCTTTGGCGATGGCGACGATCTCCCGAATCCGGGCCTGAGCACCCAGCATATGCACGGGAACAATGCACCGGGTTTTTTCGGTAATCTTTTTCTCAAGATCCAGAGGATCCATGTTCAGGGTTTTGTCCACCTCGGTAAAAACGGGAATGGCACCAATATCAAGGATCGCCTCCCAGGTGGCAACAAAGGTAAATCCCTGGGTGATGACCTCATCGCCAGGCCCGACTCCAAGGGCTGCCAGGGCGACTTTCAAGGCGGCAGTGCCGGAGGTCACGGCTTGTCCGAACGAGGTTCCACAGTATGCGGCAAATTTCTTTTCAAACTCCAGGACCTTGTACACCCCTTTGCGCTGGGCACCAAACTCATAGCGAAAGAGCACTCCGGTATCCAGGACCTCCATGATCTGCTGTTTCTCTTCTTCTCCAAAAATCTCAAAACCTGGCATTGATAAAATCTCCCCTTAAAATGACCCGTTCCAACTATATGGCAAGTCTTTGTTTAATCCCATTGTGCTCATCAAGGAGAAGAATCGCGGGCTGATACCCTGGCAGATCATCCTCCGTCACCAAACCATAGGTACAGATTATCACCTGGTCACCGATCATTCCCTTGCGGGCTGCCGCACCATTCAATCCTATGACGCCGCTTCCCGCCGTTCCCTCTATGGCGTAGGTGTCAAAACGTTCGCCGTTATTGATATTATAAATATAGACCCGTTCAAAGGCCCTGATCCCGACGGCGTCCATGAGGACTTTATCAATGGTCAGGCTTCCCTCGTAATTCAAATCAGCCTCGGTCACGGTGGCCCGATGGAGTTTTGCTCTCAATATCTGTTGCAACATATTTTTTCTGATCTCTGAAATCTCTTACAGTTCAACCAAGCCCGCATTATCGATCAGGCGGACCTTCCGGTTCACCGTCACTGCCAAGATTAACCTGCTGTTATTATTTATGGTTTCACAGCTCTCAAGGCTGTCGGCATCAACTATTTCAACGTACTCCACAACACAACCAGGTGTTGTGTTGATATTCTCTGCAATTTGACCACACACATCAGCTGCGGCAAGGGGGAACGGCGAAGTCTTCACCAACTCCCGGGCAAAACAGATGGCCCGGTACAGACAGAGGGCCTGCTCCTTTTCCCCCTCCTGCAAATAGCCGTTGCGGGAACTCATGGCCAGGCCGCTTTCTTCGCGAACCGTGGGATGGGCGATGATGGAAACAGCCAAATCCAGATCGCGGGTCATCCTTCTGATGACTGCCAGTTGCTGAAAATCCTTCTCGCCAAAGATTGCCAGATGGGGCATGATCTGCTGAAAAAGCTTCATCACCACCGTGCAGACCCCGTCAAAATGACCTGGCCTGCTGGCACCGCACAGCCCCTTCGCCAATGCGGCCACCCGAATAGTGGTTTGAAATCCGGGTGGATACATTTCCTGGGCGCTGGGGGCATAGAGGACATCAACCCCGACACTTGCAGCAAGACCCCTATCCTTCTGGAGATCACGAGGATAGGCGGCAAGATCCTCACCAGGGCCAAACTGGATGGGATTGACAAAAAGAGAAACCACCACCCTGTCACCTAACTGCCGGGCCTGACCCATCAAGGCCAGATGGCCGTCATGGAATGATCCCATGGTCGGCACCAGGGCAATTTTCCGGCCCTCTTGCCGCCACAAGGCAGACAGATCAGCCATCTCCCCTGGATGTTGAACCAGTTTCACCTGCCTGCCCCTCAGGTACCCTGGAGCGTCGCCTTAAGCCTGGCAATCTTTTCATCAAGGGCAACCCGGTCAGGATTATTCTGATCCTGACCGGTAAAAGTTGCCAGATAATCCTCGTACACCGCCAGGGCCTCTTTTCCTTTCCCCTGTGACTCATAGATCCTTGCCAGACCGGTAAATCCTTCCCCCTCGTAACCGACAATCTTCTGCAAGGCTTTATACTCCAGGGCAGCAGCGTCAAATTCAGCACTGGCCTCATAAGCCTGGGCCAGACCAAAGCTGAGCAGGGCATGGAGAGGATCGGAGTGACTCGTTTTTTTCCACACCGCCCCATACTGTTCCGCGGCTTCCTTGAATTTGCCAGCGGTAATGAAATCATGGGCAATCTCGACAGCGGCCCAGATAGCCGACGGTGTCCCGGAAAAATCTGTGGTCACCACCACAAGTCCCTTCTGTCTCTCACCCCCGGTCGCCTGCATTGCCAATGCCAGTGCTGAAGAGGCCTTTTCGATGCGGTTGGTTCGATAGGAACTGTACAGGGTCAGGCAGAGAACTACTGCGCCGACGACAGCAGCGCCGATCTGCAATTTTTTTTTGTTTTTCTTCACATACCGGATAACGGCCGGAGGAAGATTCAGATGTTCAAGCAGGCCGACATGGCCATCTGGAGATATTTCCTGAAGCTGCTGTTTATCAAAGGCGCTCTGTCCAGCCATATCAACTCCCTTTCTGTGGGTATTAACAAAATGCACTTCTCCCAAGACGGATAAATCATCCAGGTAAAATTCATTAAAAAGTTGATAAACTTACCATCCTCGCCACTAAATAATCCAGTTAAAAATAATGTTATGCCTGGAACAAACTATTTTATCCGGCCACGGAGCAGATCAGCTGCCCAATCCAGCCTTTTTTTTCATTTTTTTGGGCAAGCGCAGATTTTGATCAGGATTTCGTGCCGATTCCCCGGCAGGAGCCAGGGCAGGCCCTCTTTTTACACGGTCAGACCCTTTGATTCATGCATGAGTTGCTGCCCAAGGGCACGTCTGGCCCCAGCCTTTTTCGTTGAGAACGTACAACCCCTCTTCCTGATGTGGTTGAATGTATCTTCGAAATATTCCCAGCCGTTATCTGAAACCCCTCGGCCTCTCCATGCCCGGGTGAAACTCATCGTTCCAGTCTCCTACGCTCTTCCAGTCTCCTGCGGTGAGCCATCCCGGAGAAATCCCCATCAAAGCTGAGAGATTCTGCGTTTGAGCACAGAACCATTTACCTGCTTCTGTCAGGGCTGCATTTAATGCTTGCGATTATCAGAACCAGCAGGTATAAAAACTGGTTTGATTCTAACCCCGATAAACGGGATATGTGCCTTTCGCAGATTCTATTCTTGCAAAAAAAACAAGAATAGAATCTGTAAGGCACTAAAAAACTGATCTGTGGTGGATGTAGCTCAGCTGGTGGCAGCACCTGGTTGTGGCCCAGGAGGTCGTGGGTTCAAGTCCCATCATTCACCCCACCGATGAGAAAGGAGTTCCTGGTTGATGCCTGGAACTCCTTTTTTTTGCCCCTTACCCCATGGGCGAGCTGATCCCGGCCATTTTTTCTTGCCAGCACTCATAAAATGATTAGAATACTGACTGTCTTGAAGTAAGCGGGCATGAAAGGGTGGAAGCCCTCGGGAAATTCAGGGAGCTCTGGATATGGTATCCATATTCCCACGGTGGCTTCAGACCTGATGGAGCTGAGTTTTTTTTAGTCTTCACGCCGCATGACTTGAAATGACTCAGGTGTTCTTGTTGTTGAGACTATAAAAAAAAAGGAGAAAGGATATGTACGGAAATACTGATCAGATAACCTTGACCCAGGCCCGGCAGGAGGCATCCACCATCTTTCTGGCCAAGGTCTTCAACTGGATGGCCATTGGCCTTGGGCTCACGGGTATAGTTGCTTTTTTTACCGCCTCTTCTGGCATTGCCATGCAGATTGTCGCCAGCCCAGTGTTTATTGTTCTTATCCTGGCTGAACTGGGAATGGTGTTTTACCTCTCGGCAAGGGTGGACAAGCTGCAGGCCTCCACCGCCACCGGACTCTTTATCGGCTATGCGGTGTTGAACGGGGTAACCCTTTCCACTATTTTTCTGGCTTATACCCAATCATCCATTGCCGCCACTTTCTTCATTACAGCCGCGATGTTCGGCGCCATGGCCGTTTATGGACTGGTCACCAAACGCGATCTTTCCGGGCTTGGTTCTTTTCTGTTCATGGGGCTCATTGGAATTATTGTGGCCTCGCTGGTCAATATGTTTTTCAAGAGTTCCGCCATGTCCTGGGTGATTTCCATGGTCGGGGTTCTTGTCTTCACCGGCCTCACCGCCTATGACGTGCAGAAGATCAAGAACATGGGCGAACAGGGTATCATGACCCAGGGTGAAGAGATGATCAGGAAGGGATCGATCATGGGGGCATTGGCCCTCTATCTTGATTTTATCAATCTCTTTCTGATGATGCTCAGATTGCTTGGAGGCAACAGGAATTAGGTTTTACGATGGCCATGGAATGAATCGGGAAAAGGCATGCCCCCATTGTTGGGACATGCCTTTTCCGTTTTGCACGACGGTCTCTCTCAACTTTCAGGTGATACGATCAGATGCATACATCATTTGCGGGAAAACGAATCACGGTGGGAGTGACTGGCAGCATCGCCGCTTTTAAGGTCGCCGGCTGGGTGAGCTCCCTTGTCAAGGAAGAGGCACAGGTGAAGGTAATCATGACCGAATCGGCCTGTCGATTTGTCACCCCTCTCACCTTTGCCGCCCTTTCCGGTGAGCGGGTGCATGGAGGTCTTTTTGCCAAAGAGGATGCTGAGACCATTCCCCATATCCATCTTGCGCGGGAGACCGATCTTGTGGTGATTGCCCCGGCCACCGCCCAGACCATTGCCCGACTGGCGCACGGGATGGCTGATGATCTGCTGGCCTGCGTGGTCCTTGCCACACGGGCCAGGGTTTTGCTGTTTCCGGCCATGAATACTCAAATGTACCGCCATCCCGCTGTGCAGGAGAATATTGAAAAGCTGAAAGAACTGGGATATCAGGTCATCGAACCGGAGAGTGGACGGATGGCCTGCAATGAGGAAGGGGCCGGACGGCTGCCGGAATGGGAGCTGGCCCGAGAGGCTCTGCTGCAAAATCTGTCAACCCGGGATCTTGCCGGTGAAAAGATTCTGATTACTGCCGGTCCCACCCGTGAACCGCTGGATCCTGCCCGATTTTTAAGCAATCGATCATCTGGAAAGATGGGCTACAGCCTGGCCAGGACTGCCCGAAGACGGGGGGCTGAGGTAACCCTGATTTCCGGCCCGTCATCACTGCCCTTGCCCCAGGGCGTGACCTGTGTGCGGGTGGAAACTGCCTTGGAGATGGCGGAAGCGGTTTTAAGCCGCTGCCGGCAGACATCCATAATCGTCAAGGCGGCAGCCGTGAGTGATTTCCGTCCCTCCGTCACCTCTGCTGACAAGGTCAAGAAAGAACAGGCCTCCCTCCACCTGTGCCTGGAGCAAACTCCCGATATCCTGCAGGAACTGGGATCAATAAAGGGGGAAGCAGGCTTCCTGCTGGTTGGTTTTGCCGCCGAAAGTAAAGGGCACACGGCAGAAGGGAAGCGAAAACTGAGGAAGAAAAACCTCGATCTGATCGCCATCAATGATATCCATTCCGTCCATACGGGATTTGAGGCGGATACCAACCAGGTGAGCCTCCTTGATCGTAACGGGATCAACCACCTGCCTCTGGTGAGCAAGGAGCAGACGGCGGACCTGATCTGGGATCATGTGGTAACCATGCTGAAAACAAGGAACTGAATAGAGCCGGACCGGCGAGCCATGGCCCGACGGTGGAGACCATAGGTAAAAAAATTACACCATCATAAGAAATATAAACAGTCTCTTACACCTTCTTATCTGCTCTCGCCTTCCCCCTTCGATTCCTTCTCACTCCACCTCACCCCACCTCAGCAATCCGCAAGAATGGCCTGAATTCGGCCAATGTCATAATCGGACATCGACCAGACTTTTGCCAGGGCCAGAGCGTTTTCGGCGATCCTTGGAATGTCCTGGCATGGAATATGCAAAGCTTGGAGAGAGGTGGGGCTGTGAACCTTTTCGAACCAATTCAGCAGGGAAGTAATTCCCATCCGGGCCCGTTCTTCGACGCTGCCGTCTCTGCAATCAAACACCCGTTCCGCAAACTGGGCAAAGCGCCCGGGCGTGATGACGCTCTGATGGCGCATCCATCCCGGGATGATGGCGGAAAGGCCGGCTCCATGGGGGACATTGTAGAGAGCTGACAGGGAGTGCTCGATCATGTGCATGGGAAAGCCGGTTCTACCAAGTCCGGCACCGGTGAGGCCGTTTAGGGCGAGGGTGGCGGTCCACATGAGATCAGCGCGGCCCTGATAGTCGTGCAGGTCAGCGAGCACCCGATCACAGCTCTCCATGGCATTGATGATCAGTCCCTCCATAAGCCGATCCTGCACCGGGGTGGAGGGATCAGCGGTGGTAAAATAGAACTCAAGGATATGGGCGATGGCATCCACCGCGCCGTAGGCGGTGTAGTCGGCCGGGACGCTGAAGGTTGCCTCCGGGTCAAGAATGGAGGTCCTGGGAAAGAGAAATTTATCGGCAAAGCCAAATTTCTGACTGGTCTCCACGTTGGTAATGACCATTCCGCAATTCATCTCCGAGCCGGATGCGGCCAGGGTTAGAACCGTGGTCAGGGGCAGCGCCGAGGAAATCGATTTGTGGCCGGTGAAAAAATCCCAGACATCATGGTCAACCAGGGCACCAGCGCAGATCGCCTTGGCCTCATCGATGACAGAGCCGCCGCCAACGGCACAGACAACCTGGCAATGGTGGGTCCTGGCCAATTTGATCCCTGCTCGCACGTGGCTGAGCAGGGGGTTGGACTGTACCCCTGGATGTTCAATGATGTCGGCCCCGGCGTTTTGCAGGGACTCTGTGACCTGTCGATGTAAACCATTCTTTTTGATTGATCCACTGCCAGAGACCAGCAGGACTTTGTTGGAAAAGACGGTGGTCTCGGGGCCGATACCGGAAATGGTGCCCTTGCCGAAGAGTATTTTGGTGGGATTATGAAAGACGAAGTTCTGCATGGGATGAAATCCTTCTGGGTGAAAAGTGACGGTTTATTGTGAAAATGCCAGGGTGAGCTGAATAAAGTCTTCCAGGGTCAGATCCTCCGCCCTTGCCGATGGGGCGATCCCGGCTCTGCGGATGGCCTCTTCGGTGAGCTTTTTGCCGATACTTCTATCACCTTCGGCGGCACCGTGCATGAGTTTGGCGCTGCTCAGGGTGTTGAGCAGCGTCTTGCGCCGCTGGCTGAAGGCGCCACGGACTATCCGCTGAAAGAGGAGATGATCGTAAGAAGGGAGGGCATTGAGGCGGGCATCCTGCCGATTAAAATCGATGCGCACCACCACTGAGTCTATTTTGGGACGGGGATGAAACTCTCCCGGCTTCAGGGTCAAGAGTCCCTTGACGGTAGCGCAGGCGCCAAGCAGCACCGTGGGAACACCATATTGTTTGGTTCCAGGCTGGGCGGTCAACCGATCAGCCACCTCCTTTTGCAGCATGATGGTGGCCCAGGCCATCTTTTCCTGATTCTCTATCAGGGTGAAGAGAAAGGGGTTGGAAATGGAGTAAGGAAGATTGGCCATGATCTTGATCGGGCCTTGCGCCAGCTCGGCAAGGAGCTGGAAATCCGCCTTTAAGATATCCCCATGGATCAGGGTGACATTCTCCGGCAGGTCATGTTCTTCCTGGTGATACCTGATGATCCCGCTGTCGATTTCAAGGCCGATTACCTGCCTGGCAACGCTGGCGATGGGGCGGGTGAGGGCGCCAAGGCCAACACCTACCTCGATAATGATATCATCGGCAGTCACTCCGCCTGCGTGAACAATGGCCTCCGCGGTGGAACTGTGAACCAGGAAATTCTGGCCAAAACGTTTTTTCGGGGCCAGCTGGTGTTTGGCAAGGGCTGCTCGGGTGTTATGGGCGATGGTCATTGGGATGCCATGGGAAATCTCTTCCTTTCAACGTGAATGGGTCAAGCCTGAGCTCTGAATTGCGGAAAAAGCTTAATTTAATTTTCGTCCCTGTCGAAACATATCAATATAGATTTCAGGGAGATGTTCCCGGCGCAGAGCCGTCACAACCTCTTCCACAGGGTAGGCGATACGATGATGACGAACCTGGATCTCATCTTCAGTGATGGTCAGTGTGGCGCAACTGGCCTCCGGATTGCCGTCAAACATACGGCCCGCGCTGCCGGGATTAATGAAATGGGTTCCGAGGATGTGCTTATAATACGGAGAATGGGAGTGTCCGGTCACAACAATGTTACAGTCAGTCAATGAGCTGAGTTCCTCAAAACGCTCATCGGGGGTCTGCGCAAACAGGAGCTCCCTGGGATGATCGGGGCTGCCATGGAAGAGCCCAATGGAGCAACCTTCCCGGATCAGGCACTGGGAGTCCTTCAGGGCAAGCAGATACTGTTTGCTGCGGGCATTCAAGCCTTGCATTGTGGATCGGTACATAATCCGTTTCTCTTCGTCATGGGGTTTTTTGAAGGTTCCACCCTGGAGCAGGGTGATAACCTTATGGTCCGTATTGCCCAGAATGGAAAAGGCCTCTCTGTCCTCCAGCCATTGCAGGGTTTCATTGGGAAATGGCGCGTAAACCGTTGAATCTCCGCAGTTCACGATGGCATCAAAGGATTGAGCAGCAAAAAAATGTTCAATGGCCGTAAGGGCAGGAAAATTTCCATGGATATCTGAAAGAAGAAGGATCTGCATGAAGGCGGCTTATGGAAGCAAGAAATGAATCTTTGATTTTTTTGCAATTTTACACTTGAATGGGGAAACTGAAAACCTCTTTGTTTTTTTACCGGTTCAAGCAGGAAGAATGATTGTGACACAGTTAACGATCTGACCGGTGAAGCCGGAGGCTCCCAGGGGGAGACCGCCAAAGGACGAAACAAGAAAATTCAGGAGATTGGAACGATGCATTCCAGCAAGTCCCATGGAGGCGGACTTTGGCTCATCAGGATCAGGTCCTTTGGATTATTCGCCAGCACGCCACACCAGACATGGTCAAAAATCCTTTCAACCCGTTCCCTTCCTGGCTGTCAAAATTTACTGATAAAAAAAAGACCGGTTAGACCTCCTTCTGGCCGGGACGGCAGGGAACATTTATTGCAAAACAGAACATTATACGATAACATGCCCTTTATTTTATCCATGAATCGACTGGCGCTGAAGATGTGGCCCGTTGATATCTTGAGATTCCATGGGTCAGTATCTGACGATCGACCTCTTTCGGCCCAAACCAGCGTTTTTTCTGGTTATGGCTGGCCAAATTTATTGTCATCAGGAAAAGGGTAAACTTTTTATGCGACAAGCTCAACTCAACGATAGAGTTTCTATAAAATACACCGGAAGATTGGAAAACGGCACAACCTTTCAAGAAATTCCTGAATCAGACCCATTGATTTTGACCATTGGCAGCCATGACGCCCCACCCACCCTTGAACAGGCCCTGATCGGAATGTCCATTGGCGAGCAGAAAATTGTCCGCCTTGAACCCGACGAGGGATATGGGATCCGCAGAAAGGATCTGCTGCAAACACTCAGCAAAGAGAGTTTCGGTAACAACGCAAACCTGCAGACGGGGACAATTCTCTCGCTGAGTTTCGAGAAAGATGGTCAGTCTCATAAAATTCCAGCCACAATCGTTGAGACCAGTCAGGATACCATCGTCGTTGATTACAATCATCCACTGGCCGGACACAGCCTTTTCTATGACATTACCCTCATTGCCATTGAATCCGCAGAACCACTTTCACTCTAAGTCGGCGGCAATGAACCTTATTTTTTAACTTCTCTCTGAAGGAGTGCTCTAAATGCAAATTGAAGATGACGAAATACTCCAGGGTTTTATCGAAGAATCCCTCGAACATCTTGCCGACATAGAGACAGACCTGCTCGCCATTGAAAAGGCCGGGGCCAATATTGATGAAAATCTGGTGAACAAGGTCTTCCGGGCTGCCCATTCCATTAAAGGTGGGGCCGGTTTCATGGGACTTACGGTGATTCAGGAACTCTCCCATGCCATGGAAAACATCCTGGGCATGATCCGCAGTAAAAAACTGGTGCCTAACCCCGAGATCGTTAATGTCCTTCTCCAGGGTTCCGACAAACTCGAATACATGATCAATAATATTCAGACCAGTAATGAGGAAGACATCACAGAACACCTCATCCCCTTGAACGCCATCGCCGAGGCAAACAGCGCCCAGGTTGTCTTACCACCGCCACCCCAGCCAGCACCGGAACCAGTGGCCCCGGCGCCTGTGACGACTCCCGACGAGCCTTCTCTCATGGTTCAAGACACTCCCACTCCAGTCCAGCAGGAAGCCCCTGCCCCTGTTGTCCCCCAACCTGAACCGGTAACGTTGTCCCCTCCACCTCCCACACCGCTGATACCGGTCACCTCCTCTCCCATGGAGACCTCATCAGCGCCTTCGATGAAGGCCGACACCAGCCTCAGGGTTCACGTCAGTCTTCTTGACTCACTCATGACCTTGGCCGGTGAGCTTGTCCTCAGCCGCAACCAGTTGCTCCAGACCATCAGCACCAACGACTTACGCAATGCTGAAGCGGTGGGCCAGAGGATCGATCTCATCACCTCTGAGCTGCAGGAAGCCATCATGCTGACCCGGATGCAGCCCATTGGCAATGTGTTCAGCAAATTTCCGAGAGTGGTGCGAGATCTCTCCAAGCAACTCAACAAAACCATTGACCTGACCATTGTCGGCAACGAAGTCGAACTGGATAAGACCATTATTGAATCCATCAACGATCCCCTGACCCACTTGATTCGGAACTCAGTGGATCATGGGGTGGAAATGCCCGCTGAGCGAAAACGTCTTGGCAAATCCGAGAAAGGCCTCATTATCCTCAAGGCCTACCATGAAGCAGGCCAGGTGGTCATCCAAATCAGTGATGACGGGAAAGGGCTTGACGGTGAGGCACTGGCGGCAAGCGCCATCAACAAGGGACTGATCTCAGCCGAACAGGCTCAGATTATGTCTGACAAAGAAAGGATCAATCTCATCTTCCTGCCCGGCTTTTCCATGGCCAAAAAGGTCACCGATGTCTCCGGGCGCGGGGTGGGCATGGATGTGGTAAAAACCAACCTCGACAAGCTTGGAGGTCAGGTCGAGATTGCTTCTGAAGTTGGAAAAGGAACCACCATTTCCATCAAGCTCCCCCTGACCCTGGCCATCATTCCCTGTCAAATTATTACCACCAGCAATGAACGATACGCCATTCCCCAGGTGAATCTTGAGGAACTTCTTCGCATTCCGGCCAATCAGGTTAAAAACCGGATTGAGAAGGTGGGAAACGCTGAAGTCGTCCGCCTCCGTGGGAATCTTCTGCCTTTGATCAGACTCTCTGATGTCATTGAAGCAGAACGGAGTTACTGGGACCCGGCAGAGGATGAACAAAAAGCCGACAGACGCGATAGCATTGCCGATCGTCGCGGCAAACACTCCCCCCTTTTTAAGAAGGCCGAAGACAGTGCCGCAGATGAACACAACCTGGATAGCGACAACCGCGTATCCTCAGATCGTCGTTACAGCAGCACAAGCGCTCTCAATATTGTGGTCGTTTCCACCAATTCCATGAAATATGGGCTCATTGTTGATCGTCTGCAGGATTCAGAGGAGATTGTAATCAAACCCCTGGGCAGGCATCTCCAGCAATGTAAAGGCTATGCCGGCGCCACGATCATGGGGGATGGCCGCATCGCCTTAATCCTGGATGTCACCAATCTGGCCCGCATGGCGCACCTGACCTCCATTGACGGCACCGACAGGGCCAATGAAGTCGCCTTGGCCGCAGAAGAACTCATTCGCACCCAGAAAGACCGGCAAGCCTTACTTATCTTCCGGAGTTCCGAGCATGAGCAGTTTGCGGTCCCTCTCAATCAAGTCGAGCGCATAGAAAAAATAAAACGCTCAGAGATTGAAGTTATGGGTGGAAAACGAGTCATGCAGTACCGGGGGGGCAGCCTGGCCCTGTTTACCGTCGATGACATCTCCAAGGTCCAGCCCATCGTGGACCACGATAATCTGCTGGTAATCGTCTTTAACCTCTGCTCAAAACCCATCGGACTTTTAGCCATCGGACCCATTGACGCAGTGGAGATATCATCGGAAATTGACGGCCTGACCCTGAAGCAACCGGGGATCATGGGGTCCATTATCATAGATGGCAAAACCACCATGCTTATCGATATCTTTGAAATCGTTCAAACCCTTTTTCCAGATTGGTTTGCCGAAAAACCGGTTTTTGAGGCTGTGAAAATCACTGGAATCACTCCAACAATTCTGATAGCTGAAGATTCAAATTTTTTCCGCAATCAAGTCAAAGGATATATGACGGAATCCGGCTACAATGTTCTGGAAGGCGCCGACGGTGCCATAGCCTGGGATCTGCTGCAAAAACATGCGGATGAGATTTCCATGGTGGTGACCGATATTGAAATGCCCAATATGAATGGCTTTGAACTGACTGAAATCATCAGAAAAAATCCGATATACAATAAAATCCCCATTATCGCCTTGACCACCCTGGCTGCCGAGGAGGATATCGCTAAAGGCAAGGCAGTTGGCATTGATGAATACCATATCAAACTGGACAAAGAAAAATTAATGACCTGTGTCCATGACTACATAAAGCGTCTGCATTAAGGCTCTTTTTTTCAATAAGAGGACACGATGAACGAATCAAAAGCAACGAGCAAGATGCACGTGGAACTGGCCACTTTCTTTGTTGGGGAAGCCCTGTGCGGCATGGACATATTGAATATCCAGGAGATTAACAAGTTGATGGATATGACAAAGGTTCCCCAGGCACCTTCCTATGTCATTGGAATCCTTAATCTCCGCGGCCAAATTGTGACGATTATCGATCTTGGCAGGAAATTAGGACTTGGTTCCACGGAAGCCACGGCAAGCTCACGAAACATTATTGTCAATTCACCCGGAGAACATGTGGGCTTGCTCGTCACCCAACTCAGCGATGTTGTTACCGCCCAGATGGATAAAATTGAGCGTTCCCCTGCCAACATGGGTGGAATCCAGGGGGAGTTTTTTTCTGGAGTCTATAAAACTGAAGATAAACTTATTGGAATTCTCGACATCAATAAAGTCTTACGCATCGAAGAACAGGGGCATTAACAATGCTTCTAAAAAAATTACGCGTTCTCGTCGTTGACGACACCATTGTTTACCGAAAGTCGGTCAGCGATATCCTGGGAGAGATCCCTGGAATTGAGGTGGTAGGGGTCGCACACAATGGCAGAATTGCCATGTCAAAAATTGCCACACTCAAACCCGATCTGCTCACCCTTGATATTGAAATGCCGGAGATGAATGGACTGGAGGTGCTCGCCGAAATTCAGAAAAACCAGACGGGCATTGGCGCCATTATGCTTTCAACCCTCACTGCTGACGGCAGTGAGATGACGTTGAAGGCCCTCGAACTTGGCGCCTTCGACTTTATCCTCAAACCCCAGAGTGCGACCCTGCAAGAGGGAAAGAGTCAAATAATGGCTGCCTTGCGACCAATACTGGAAGCATTTCGCCATTCACGCACAGCCTCCTCATTCCTCTCTGACAAGGGAGTTTTTACCAGGTCCCAACCTTCACTGAGTACCAGATCAGCATCTTCATCCCCACTTCGTCCGCAGGCGACCTTTGCCGCAAACAGTCCAGTTCAAGCCGCAAAGCGTCGAGGAAAGTCGGAAATCATTGCCATCGGCATCTCCACAGGGGGTCCGAACGCTCTGAGCCAGATGTTGCCCCAACTTCCTGGAGACCTTGGCGTTCCCGTGGTCATTGTGCAACATATGCCGCCAGTCTTCACAAAATCTCTGGCCGCAAGCCTCAATGCCAAATGTGCCCTTTCCGTCAAAGAGGCGCAAGATGGGGAAGCCATTCAGCCCAACACCGTCTACATTGCACCGGGTGGCAAACAGATGAAGCTCACCGCCAGTGCCGATGGAAAAAATCGAATTATTCGCATTACCGATGATCCACCGGAAAACTCGTGCCGACCATCCGTCGATTATCTCTTTCGTTCAGTGGGCGACTATTATGTAGGTCGAAGCACTGCCGTTATTATGACCGGAATGGGTTCCGATGGAACCAGGGCGCTGCAGACCTTGAAACAACAAAAGGGAGCCTTTGTCATCGCCCAGGATGAGAGGACCTGCGTGGTCTATGGAATGCCAAAAGCCCCGATAGAACAAGGACTCGCCGATGTCATCGCCCCGTTAAACAAAATTGCCGATGAAATTACCAAAAGTGTCAGATAACGCACTTCCAGGAAATGCTTCTCACCTTTTCAATGTGATCACACTTTTGCGAACATGCTAAAAATATCACCGGAAGAACTGAAGCTTGTTGCTCAATATATCTATGATGTCTCAGGGATATATCTTGATCAAAGCAAATCCTATCTTTTTGAGACGCGTCTTGGCACCATAGCGGCTGAACATGGCTGCAATACCTACAGAGAGCTTTATCAAAAGGCCAGAACGGATCCCAGCAAAAACTTTGAACGAAAAATAATTGATGCGATTTCCACGAACGAGACCCTCTTCTTTCGCGACAAAGGTCCTTTTGAACTCTTGCAGCACAAGCTGCTCCCTGAAATGATCGATGCCCGCACACCAAGTTCTCCAACCCTGAAAACCAATATCAAGATATGGAGTGCGGCTTCATCAACGGGCCAGGAACTTTACTCAATTGCCATAATCGTTAAAGAACTTCTACCAAATAGCAGCAAATATTCCATCCAGCTTCTCGGCACTGACATTTCTGATGGCGCAGTAGCCCAGGCCAGCCGAGGAAAATATAATAAATTTGAAATGGAACGAGGTCTTCCTGGCGATAAACTTCAACGTTATTTCAATATGTTCGGTGATTCATGGACAATCAAGGATGAAATCCGGGCGATGGTTCAATTCAGAAAATTTAATCTCATGATGCCCTTTTCCGGACTTGGCAAATTTGATATCATCTTTTGTCGAAACGTAGCCATTTACTTCACCCTTCCTGATCGCCAGAAACTCTTCAATAAAATTGCAGACACTCTGGCTGACGACGGTTTTCTTATCATCGGATCCACGGAATCCCTCACGGGCATATGCCCTCGCTTTATTCCTAAAAGACATCTACGATCTATTTTTTATCAGAAAACCAAATGAGACATCTTTCATGAAAAATATGACCATACTTATTGTTGACGATGATCCTGTTGTTAGGAAGATGTTGGAAAGACGTCTTGTCAAGGCAGGATACGAGGTGCTGATTGCTGAGGATGGCTATCAAGCCGAAAACATACTTCCTCAACAGCATGTGGATGTGGTCTTGACCGACCTGATGATGCCGGGAACAATTGGAGGGATTGAGGTGCTGGAAATTGCCAAAAACCTCAACTCAGGCATTGAAGTAATCCTCATTACTGCCCATTCTTCCGTTGATACTGCCGTTGCAGCAATGAAAAAAGGAGCCGCAGACTACCTGGAAAAACCTATTAATTTTGACGAGCTCTTTCTTCGACTTGAAAAAATCGCCAACGTTCAATCCCTTCTGCGAAACGCCATGGATATCAGCGAGGCCATGGATACGACCGAGAGCGTTGCCTCTGAAACCATTCAAAACCTTGAAATCAGAACCGCCGAACTCCAGGGGAGACTGACTGCCCTTGAAGAGATCCTTGGTGATGAGCAGGAAGACCCATCTGAGCGAATTTACAAGGCACTCGACCTCCTGGTGAAAATCAATTAACCCACCAGTTCCGCCGCCGGGAGACTCAAGGGTCACCTCCATTGCAGTGACCCTGTCAAACAAGTCCATCCTCTGATTCGTTCTTTTACTTATATCCCATTGTATCAGTGACCTGCGCATCTTCAAGAAGAGCTCCATTCAGTTGAGCACCGCTCAGATCGGCCCGGGAAAGATCTGCCTTGTAAAAATCCGCATTTTGTAATTTTGCATTTCTCAGATCAGCCCTTACCAGAATGGCAGCTTTTAAATTCGCATTTTCAAGATTGGCTTCTGCCAACTTGCTCCCAGCCAAATTGGCTCCTTCAAGATCGGCACCAGACAGATTTTTACCGCTCAGATCAACGCCTGCGAGATTACACCCATAGCACTTCTTGGTCTCCAGGAGGCGAAGTTTATTCTTTTCAATTTCAGTAGCGGAATCAACGACAGCTTTTTCCCTGGGTGCCGCAACGGCCACCGCCGGTTTGACCTCTGCAACCGATTTTTTCGCGGCGGGAGTAAGGGTTGTTAGTTCCTCAACCTCATCATCCTCATCGGTTTCTATGACAAGTTCCTCAGCGACAACGGGAGATTTCACGGGAGGAGGAGGCGTCTGTTCCATGGCATCATCCTCATCGGTCTCCACAACAAGCTCCTCAGCGACAAAGGGAGCCTTCTCGGGAGGAGGAGGCGCCTGTTCCATGGCAGCAACAACGGCCGCATTGGAATTCCCTGTTACCACAGTATTCTTTGAAATATCTGGATCGCTGGCAGTCACGTTTCCAAGTTTTTGAGAAGAATCTGATTTTTGAGTATCCGTGGGCTGTTCCTCACTGGCATCGGGGCCAAAGATATACCCCATCATCCCCCCCCAGGTTTTTTGTAGAAACCCGTCTGTTTCAGCCGGGACAGATTTTTCATCGTTAACGGCCACCGGAGAAACTGCCGGCGAAACGGGAGGAGTTGATTGGACATTTTGAGAAGAATCTGATTTTTTAGTATTCGTGGGCTGTTCCTCAATGGCATCGGGGCCAAATATATACCCCATCATCCCCCCCCAGCTTCTTCGAAGAAAATCATTTATTTCAGCGGGGACAGATTTTTCATCATTAGCGGCCACCGGAGAAACAGCAGGCGAAACTGGAGCAGTTGATTCGGTTTTTGGGGAAGAATCTGATTTTTTAGTATTCGTGGGTTGTTCCTCACTGGCATCGGAACCAAATATATACCCCATCATCCCCCCCCAGGTTCTTTCTAGAAACCCATTTGATTCAGCGGGGACAGACTTTTCATCGTTACCAGCCACCGGAGAAACAGCCGGCGAAACTGGGGGAGCTGATTGGGCGACAGCCTGATCTGGGGCCGGATTCTGGTTTTTTTTACGATCAACCTTGATGCCCACAATATATGCGTCGGTAAAATTGGTTCCCCGCAGATCAGCTCCCCGCAGATCCGCATCGGCCAGGTTTGCACCGTTCAATTCAGTGTTTATAAGAACGGCATTCTGCAGATTCGCCCTGGTGAGTGTTGCAAGATGCAGTTGAGCATAGGAAAGATTCGCGCCTTGCAGGTTCGCTCCCGGTAAATTAGCCCGCTTCAGATCAGCTCCAGTGAGGTCACATCCAGGACAACTATTCGTTTCAAGCAGTCGCTTCCTGTTCTCCTGAACCTTCCCCTGGGCGGCATGGAGTCCGCCCACAAGACAAACATCACTCAATATCAAGAAAATCAGCAAGGTCAAGAAACCTGTTCTAGTAAAACACATTTTTTTCTCCTGAAAAAAAGGCCACTCTGAAAGGCTCATACCAGAGCCGAAGGGGAAACATCATCACAAGCGCAAGAAATTTCCGTAGAAGATACTCCAAGAAAAGTCAACCTGTCAAGAAGCTAAGCGACTATGAGCATGGTGGGACAAATGTGGGAAAAAAACGATGCTCCCTTCCAGACCTGCATTATATTTCCAGATACGTCCAGGCAGAACAGGGAACTACTGAAAAAGGTATCAAGAGTTCCCTGTTCAGTGATATGAACGCCAGGCAACTGGCAGGACCTTTTGCGAAAATCATTATTATTTATTCAAACCTCCACTTTCTCCTTTTATCTAATAAGAAATATTTATATAATGCGCCTTAAAAATTCCTGAACGTAGCATAAGTGTGGCAAGACTTCCGACAATGGATAATAACTGGATTTGTTCGCGCCATAAATATGTTCTGGAATGAAATTTGAGAGAGTCACCAATGGGACTGATCTGATTTTACAAAGAACAGACCCTATTCTTTAATTTAAAATAAGTGCCAACTATGTTTAAATAATCCTCACAAAAATACTTTTAAACTTAAGAGACTGTATTTTCCCCCCTCTTCGGTTTATCTCATACCATTTTTTCGTTGTATCAAGTTTAAGGAGACCCAGGATGAATATTGAGGACTTGGAAAAGGAAATAAATGAAGGCATTGACAGCTTGCCGTTACAGGAAAGACGTAAATTCTTGAAGATGGGCCTAGCCGTCACTGGTGTTTTTTTGGGTGGATCTGTCCTTTCGTTGACGTCGATCTCGCATGCCAGTAATCAAAAAAATGCTGACTCGGACATTCCAGTGGAGGGTCAATACCCGTATCCGAAGCATTACGGTATGATCATGCGGCAAAATCGCTGTGTCGGATGTGAGTTGTGCGTGGAGGCCTGCAAACAGACAAATCATGTACCAAATGATCATGGTGCGTGGAGAACCGCCATCCAGGAAAAAATAACAACTGAAAATAATACGGAAAAAAGAGAATTCAGACCGGTACTCTGCAATCAATGCAATCGTCCCCCTTGCGTCCGGGTCTGCCCGACCAAGGCGACCTACAAGGATCCAGAGACCGGAATCGTCGTCATGGATTATAAAAAATGTATCGGCTGCAAGACATGCATGGCTGCCTGCCCCTATAATGCCCGGTATTTTAACGAAGAAAAATACGCCATCGATAAGTGCAATTTCTGTATAGATACCCGGCTTGCGGAAGGTAAGAAAGAAACAGCCTGCGCCGCAGCCTGTCCAGCCAGGGTCAGAATTTTTGGTGACCTGAAGGATAAATCCACCGAGATTTATCGCTTACTCCAAACCCCTGACTCTAAGATATGGGTCTTACGTCCCGATACCGGGGCATTGCCCAATGTCTTTTATATGAATGGCTGATACTGAAGCTGTCAGATATCAATATAAATGCGGTAAAACGGGGTGCCTGGAGAAGATGTCGCCAAACTCCACCTTAGCCAGCCGGCTGTTTCTCGATTATTCGATGCTTTGCAGGAGAAAAAAAATGAATCAAAACACCATAAAACTCATGGGAGCGATGCTGCTGGCAGTATCAGTGTTGCTTGCCTCTCCCCTTGTTTCCAGTTCATATTCCGCCGAAACCTCTGGTGCTGAAGCCCCCGCAGTCAAAGGCGATACCCATAAATTTCTCTATGATGAACACACCAGAAAAAACTATGGGCCCAAAGCGGACATTGTCTGGGCCAAACCCACCGAAGTCACATTCAGCCATGTAGTCCATACAAAGGATGCCGGCCTCTCGTGCACTTCCTGCCATAAAGGACTTTTCAGCATGAAAGCAGGAGCAGTCTTAACCAGTGGAAAGATGACCATGGCGGCCATGGCGGAAGGCAAATACTGCGGCACCTGCCATGATGGAAGCACAGCGTTTGCCACGGATACACAGTGCGCATCATGTCACACAAAGGTGGAGGAATTGCTTCCGCCCGACCCGATCGTCTGGACAAAGCCAGTCAAGGCAGTTCTTTTTTACCATAAGTCTCATACGGAAGATTACGGTCTGGCATGTGATGAATGTCACGACAGTCTTTTTGCGATGAAGAAAGGTGCCGCTGAAAAGGCGGACGATTTTACGATGAAGTCCCTTTATGAGGGAAAATACTGCGGAAAATGTCACGACGGAACCACCGCCTTTGCCTCCGACACCCGATGTAACACCTGCCATATAGGGGTGAAGGGCTATAATCGACTCTTTGGAAACAGTGCTTCTCACGACACAAAAAGCCAGAAAGATCCCCATGCCGGCAAATAAATTTGAAACGCTACTCTCTCAAAGGCAGAATGGCTGTAATCCCATCGCCTTCGAAAAAAACCAATCTCCGGAGTAAAAAATGACAAACAACTCATTATCAGCCATTTTTGCCGAGACAGCAGACCCACGCCTGGCCACGCCCGGCATGAACAGGGCCACAATCTTCTTCCTCATCGTAACCGTCGTCGGACTGAGTTGCGGGGTTCTTGCCTTTATTTTTGGGCACCATACCATCTATAATAACACCCGTGAAATGCCCTGGGGCATGCTTATTTCCACCTATGCCTTCTGGGCCATCACCTCCACTGGTCTCTGTATGTATGCCGCCATGAGCCATGTTTTTGGCGGGACCAGAATGAAAATAATCAGCAACCGGATGGTCTGGATGTCCATCATCTGTATCATGGGCGCCTTTGCCACCATCGGCGTGGAGATTGCAAGCCCCCACAGAATGCTGCTCTACAATATCATTTCCCCCAACCCTCTCTCCAATATCTGGTGGATGGGGACACTGTACGGCTTGGCGGTGGGTTGCATGATCATTGAATTTTCCGGAATTGTAACTGGACTCGCGAAGCTGGCACTGATCATGGGAGTCTTTGGCGCCCTTGCCGAGGTCCTGGCAAACAGCTGTCTTGGTGGTGTTTTTGCGACCCTGCCAGCACGACCGTATTGGTACGGAGCCCAGTTGCCCATCTACTTTCTCACCTCCGCTTTTCTCAGTGGGGCGGCGGCAGCAGTTCTTTTTAATTATCTTGCCTACAGAATCCGGGATGAAAAAATGTCTCCATCCGTGCATCTTGCGGTGAAAAGTGCCGGCAAGGCCATGACCCTGGTTCTCATCCTCTACACCGTTGCCACCTTCTGGCGTCTGGTCAGTTTCTATGTGGGGGGACCTGAACTGGGCAGAACGGCGGCTGATGCTCTTATCAGTGGACCACTGGCCTTCAATTTCTGGGTTTTAGAGGTCTGTGCAGGCCTTGCTATCCCCGCTCTGCTTATTATTCTGTCGCGTCTTGAAAATATGCGCATGCTTGCTCTTGCTGGTTTTCTTATCCTTGTTGGGCAGTTTGTAGCCCGTTACAATCTGGTCGTCGCAGGTCAAATTGTCCCCCAGAATTTAGGATGGGACAATCTGCCAACCCATTTCAGTTACGTTCCCTCTGTCTTTGAATTTGGGGTTGTAGCAGGCAGTATCGGTGTTGTTGCTTTCGGTTTTTTAATAGGAGAGCGAGTATTTGGTAAAACCTTTACCCAGAAAGAACATCATTGATGATTTATCCTTTCATAAAAAAGCCGCTCATATGGGCGGCTTTTTTTATGAATTTCAATTTACTTTTTTTTTACACGACTTTGCCAAGAAGACCTTCTATTCCACTTCCTTCCACACGGTAGCCCCCAAGGCCGTCAATTTTTCCACCATTCGTTCATACCCACGCTCAAGATGGTAGATGCGAGAAATCTCGGTTCTACCCTGAGCCGCAAGGCCGGCTATGACCAATGATGAACTCGCCCGCAGATCGGTTGCCATAACCGGCGCACCCCTGAAACCATTCCTTCCTATCCCTTTAATCACTGACGTATGGCCATCAATGGTGATATCCGCTCCCATCCGATGCAGCTCGGCCACATGCATGAATCGGTTTTCAAAGATGGTTTCATGAACCAGCGACACACCCTCGCTCAAGGCCATCAATGCCATGAACTGGGCCTGAAGATCCGTTGGATAGCCAGGATAGGGCATGGTGGTGATATCAACACTCTTGATCTGACCCACTCCTGTGGCATCGAGGGTGATGGCATCATCCATTTCCGTAATCACCATCCCTGCTGCCCTCAATTTATCAAGCAGAGACGGGAGATGTCGAGGATTGCAGTGGGTCACCGTAGCGCTACCGGCAGTTGCGGCAATGGCGATGAGATAGGTTCCGGTCTCAATTCGATCAGGGATAATCTCATTTTCTGCGGCATGCAAACGTTCAACCCCGTGAATGACCAGGCAATCCGTTCCCCGCCCTTCAATGTCCGCTCCCATGCTGATCAGCATATCAACAAGATTCCCAATTTCCGGCTCGCGGGCGGCATTTTTGATGATTGTTGTGCCTTGCGCCAAGGTCGCGGCCATGAGCAGATTTTCGGTCCCGGTAACCGAAGGCACATCAAAACAGATGGTACACCCTTGCATCCGCCCGTCGATTTCCGCATCAACATACCCCTGTTCCAGACGACAGGTCACCCCAAACTGCTCAAACCCCTTGATATGAAAGTTGATGGGGCGAGCGCCAATGGCACAACCTCCGGGCAGAGAGACCTTCGCCTTTCCCAAACGGGCCAGAAGCGGCCCTAAAACCAGCACCGATGCCCGCATGGTTTTCACCAGCTCATAGGAGGCCTCGGAATAGGTCACATGGGTCGAATCAATTTTCAGGGTTGTCCCCTGCCTCTCCCAGGTAATTCCTAAGGATTCAAGAAGCCGAAGGATCGTCCGTGTATCTCGCAGATCAGGAACATTGGTCAGGGTGTGGACACCGGACGTCAACAAGGTTGCGGCGATGAGGGGCAAGGCCGCATTTTTAGCGCCACTGATCTGCACAGTTCCAAACAAAGGTCTTCGCCCTTCAATGATAAGTTTTTCCATCTACCCACTCGTAAATTATTTATTACGCCATCATTCTGGCATGCAAAACACGGT
>JACDZJ010000167.1_pt1 | contig 28055 bp, 31 predicted proteins | sample 7365721 | NCBI WGS metagenome assembly JACDZJ01 (sample SAMN15143480, study PRJNA637477) | pond metagenome | biome: freshwater wetland ecosystem [ENVO:00000243]; feature: pond [ENVO:00000033]; material: pond water [ENVO:00002228]; isolation source: pond water containing pink berries ... | reverse complement strand
GGCGTGAGCGATCGGGCTAAACACTGCCAATGTGACGAAGTAGAATTAGGCGATTGCCGACTCCGGTAACCGGGGCCACGCGACTGGAGGTCGACGCTTTAGCGGGCGGCGGCGCGTTCGGCTGAACGCTCGACCTCCTGTCTGTTGTGCGGATGCGGCAAGATCCGCAGGAAGGGGCGACTAAAGTCGCCCCTACATGTCGGTAGATCATTTCCCGGAAATCACCTGAAGCCTCGACCTCCAGTGCCGGAGGCCAAGGATGAGCAAGGCCCAGGTGCCCGGTCGGGCTTCAAGTCCGACCCAGAGTTACCAGCGCTGCGGCACCCGCTGGACCAGCGCCGTGTCGTAGCCGACCCCTTTGAGGAACGCCATAATCTCGGTGAACTTGGTTTCCGGGATCTCCGGCCGGCGGGCCATGACCCAGACATAGTCACGCTTGGTGCGGCCGATGACGGTGATACTGTACTCGGGGTCCAGCCGGATCACCATGTACTCGGCCTTGAAGGGCCAGATGAACTGCATCCCCCACAGGGCGTTACCCGTATCAGGCACCACGAAGCCGGTGGGGTGGTAGACCTTCTCCGGTCCGTCGAAGACGCCCTTGCGGAAGCGGAAGGTGGTGGCGATGGTGCCGTCGGGGTTGAGCGCGTAGGACTCGACCGCGTTATGGGCACCCTTCTCGATAAAGGTCGGAATGTTGGCGATCACATACCAGTCACCCATGAAGCGGGGTAGATCGACTTGGGGAACAGTCTCCATCGGTTTTTCCTCGGCGCCGACGCCGGCGGTCAGTAACAACAGGGTCAGGGCGATCAGTCGGGTGGTCAGTTTCATAAGTGTCGGTGGCTCCTGGTGCTAGATGCGTTCGTACCGGATGGTGCGGCCCTTGCCGGTGTCGCTTTCCAGTGCGATCCAGCGACCGTCCGGGGTGTACCACAGGCTGATATCGAGCTGTTCGGCGCGCAGCCGGTAGCGCTCGGCCGCGACCTTCCGACCTTGCATCATCCGTTCCTCAATGCCCAGCGACTCGACCCGGACATTTACCAGTTCACCGGTCTGCGGGTTCAGCAGCCGTGGCTGCTTGAGGAAATCGCGGTTCCAGTAGGCGAAGGTGGAGACGCATTGCGGCAGGCGCTTGCTGTCGCCGTTGACGCGCAGCGCCAGGCCGTTCGTCTCCTGTTCACCCTCGACTTTGAACGCCTTGCCGTTGTCGTCCGTGGTGGAGCGAATCTGCTCCAGGCAGCCGTCCCGCCAGGCCTCGCGGCTTTCGTGACGATAGCGGTAGGCGTTGAACACCAGCACTTTCACGTCGAAATTGGCGCGGCTGACCACCTGCTTGCCGTCCGTGTCGGGGGAGACCTGGAAGCTGTGCTCGCCGATCGGCTCCTTGTCCAGGTAGACGCGAAAGCGCATGGAATCGGTGACGGCGGCAGCGGGATGGCTGAGGGCGGCGATCAGGGTCAGGCCGAGCAGGGCCGCGACGCGGCCCGCCCGACGCGGGCGCGCCGACGGCGAATCAGAGTGGCGGATCATTTGGTGTCTCCAATATGGTTGTGCAGTGCCGGCCGTCGCGGCGGGCCGGGAATGAAGGCATTGGTGCCGGCGATGTAGTCCCGGTACGCGGGCCGGCGTTCGCCGATATCCTGTTCGAGCAGGCTGACGCCCGAGACGCGCAGGAGCAGCCAGGTCATCAGCAGGGGTGCGATGATCGACCACCAGCCGCCCGCGGCCAGGGCGAACAGGTAAAAGGCCCACCAGATGCACGCCTCGCCGAAATAATTGGGGTGCCGGGTATAGCGCCATAGACCCTTATCCATGACTTGGCCGGCGTTCTCCGGCCGGGCTTTGAAGCGCGCCAACTGCTGGTCGCCGACCGCCTCGAAGAAAAAGCCGCAGAGCCACAGGACTAGGCCCAGGGCGTCCAGGACGCCGAGCGGTGTTTGACTCAGGGCGGTGGCCAACAGCGGTAGCGAGATCACCCAGGCCAGCAGGCCTTGGAGTCCAAACACGATATAGAGGCTCTTCCACCAGAAGCCGGGATCATTGCCCGCACGCATCGCGCGATAACGGCGGTCTTCCGGTTCACCCCAGTTGCGCCGGGTGATGAAGGCGCCGAGGCGCAGCCCCCACAGCGCGACCAGCAGGAACACCAGCCGGGCGCGGTCGTCGGCGGCGGGCGCGCCCAACACGTAGGTCAGCCCCAGCAGGATGAAAAACATCGGCCACAGACTGTCGGCGATACTCGCATCCTTCAGCGGAATGCTCGCCAGCCAGCCGGCCAGGGCCAAGGCGAGCGCAACGGCCAGCCCGGTTCCATAGATGCCCAGATCAAACATCGTCGGGCTCCCGCCGCAGGGGCCAGCCGCGCGACACGACGCCGCGGCCGTGGGTCGGCGCGGGTCGGCGCGGGATCAGCAGCCAGGGGGTCGGTGCTTTGCCGCACGCTGGGTCGCGCCGGGTGCTGCCCCGAGAGGATTGGAGGGCCCGACTCGATCGGTCGTTGAACATGGTAACTCCTGAAATCGGTGATTGGTTCTACTGAATGTCCAACTAATGTCCAATCTTTGAGAAACAAGACCCAGTGTTCTTCTTGGGTAAGTTTCGGTCGCACTCACGGATGCGCGTTGGCCCGACGCCGCGGGCGCGCTCTGCTATCATCGCGCCCAGAGCGCGCTGGTCGGTCCGCCGACGCGGCCCCTGGTCGGCGCGCCAGTCCGGTCAATCGTCTTTCGGGTCTTGGAGTCGTACGCGATGAAACAGCGTTTTGCCAAAGGAGTCGCCACCGCGGCGACCGTCAGTGTGCTCATCACCGGTTGCGCCGCGGACGGCTCCGGAATGACTGAAACCGGAGCCGGGGCGGCCATCGGCACCGCCACCGGTGCCGCGCTGGGCGCCATCATCGGTTCGCAGGGTGCCAATGCCGGCCGCGGCGCGCTGATCGGGGCGGTCGGCGGGGCCTTGCTCGGCGGCATGGCTGGGGCTTATATGGAGCAGCAGCGCAAGGACTTCCAGAAAGCGCTGGCGGCCGAGATCGCCTCCGGCGCCATCCGCGTCGAAAAACTGCCCAACGATGAGCTGTTGGTGGGGATGACCGGCGAGACCGCCTTCGAGGTCGATTCCGATCAGATTCAGCCCGCCTTCTACAGCACCATGGACCGGATCGCGGCGATCGTGAACAAGTACGGCAAGACTGAACTGGTGGTCGCGGGCCACACGGACAATACAGGGTCTATCGAGCATAACCAGTTGTTATCCGAGCGCCGTGCCGGGTCGGTGGATCGCTATCTGGAAGGCCAGGGCGTGGTCCCGGCGCGTATCTCCTCATCGGGCTACGGCAAGCTGCGGCCGATCGCCGGCAACGAGACGGAGGCCGGCCGCCGTCTGAATCGTCGCGTCGATATCACCATCGTGCCCATCACCGAGGGCAGTTGACGCGCGCGTCTTCGCTAGTTACGGCGAAAAAACATCCGGATTGATCCACAGATGTCACAGATGTTCACAGATGAAGAAGAATATCTGTGCTCATCTGTGCTCATCTGTGGATCAGCTTTCCGACCCAGGGCCTCGGCGGAAACCTCGTAGGGTGGACCAGCGCAGCGCAGTCCACCAGCGGTGGCGCGGGATTCGGTGGACAAAAGCTCGTGCTTGTTCGACCCGAGCGGCCGAAACCATGACCAAGGCCCTGCTAACTTACTTGCCCTCTTCGGGCGCCGTCGCCGCGGGTGTTTCCTCGGGCGTCGGCGCCGCCGCGACCGACAGCAATTCCACATCGAAGATCAGGGTCTGATTCGCCATCGGGCCGCGTTCGCCGTAGGCCAGCGTCGGCGGGACGAAGAGCTTGATCTTGCCGCCCTCCTTGATGAGTTGCAGCCCCTCGGTCCAGCCCTCGACGACTTCGTTCAACTGGAAGGAGGTTGGCTCTGCGCGCGAATAGGAGCTGTCGAACTCCTTGCCGTCGACCAGGGTTCCGCGGTAGTTCACGCTCACCTGATCGGTTGGGCTGGGGGTCTTGCCCTTGCCTGCTTCGACGATCTGATATTGGAGCCCGCTGGCGGTCGTGACCACGCCCGGTTGCTTGGCGTTCTCCTCCATGAATTTCTTGCCGGCTTCGATCATCTTCTGCTCCTGTTCAGCGGCCTTTGCCTTCTGTTCGGCGACGATCTTGCGTTTGAGATCCATCAGCGTGGTGCGCATGTCCTGGGCCGGAATCAACGGTTCGGCGCCGGAGATCGCGTCCTCAATGCCCTTGACGATCGCCGCCGTGTTCATCTCGACGCCCTGGCGTTTGAAGTCGCCGCCGATCTGATAGCCCAGGCTGTAATTGACGCGTGCGGTCTCATCCGCGATGTTCAGGGAGTCGGCGGCCGATAAGAGGCCATAAGGGATCGTCAGGAGTGCAACGCCGATCAGGGGGCGGATTCTCATCTTTACAGTGCTCCAGTGAGTTGGGGTTCGATGACGGGCGGGGAATACTACCAAGATCGCTCGGTGAAAAAAAATAAGGCCGGCTTGCGCCGGCCCTAAAGCTCTTCTCGAGCGTTCAGAGTTCAGATGGATCGCGAGTCGGTCATTTGGTCGGGAAGACACAACCCGCCACCGGGGTCTTGTACCAGTCGAGCGCGTTGGCACCGCTGGTGTTCACCCAATCCACGAAGTCAGGATAGCAGAGATGGACCTGCTGTTTCTCCAATGGTTGCTGCCATTCATCGGGCAGATTGACCGCCCAGGGCAAACCGTGATCTTTAGTCTTGTAGTAACGGCCGACGGCGGGGTCGCTGCCCTCGTTGCTCCAGCCAAAGAGCCAGTTCTTGTGTTTTGCCGTCGGCGGATGGTTGGGCAAGTGCGTCTCACGCAGACGGTCGCCGACGATGTAGATGAAGGGGTTATAGGGTGCTGAACCGAGTTCCTGACGGGTCAGCGCGCGCGTGAAGCGCGCCTTGAAGTGGATTGTCGGCCCCTGATCGGCCGCGCAGTTGCGATCCGCGTTGAACTTGGCCGTGTAACAGGTGCGGGTGGTCGCGTTCTTGCCGGCGATGATTTTCGTGTCTTCGGTGAGGATCAGGGTCAGGCGCGTCTGACCGGGCTCACTGACCAGCGGCGCAGTGGGTTGATTATCGACCCAAACGCCGGCCGATTCGAGCGTGTCCGGCTGCAGTTGGGGGAAGTTGATCCCGAACCCGTGTGAATAGGCTGAGCCGCGCGCCTTGATTTGGAAGTGGCCTTCCAGTTCACGGATCTCGCCGGCCGCGTTCCGCCCTTCGTCCAGGGTATAGGCCAGCACCAGATCGTTCAGGTCGTAGTCACCTTCCAGCGGCCACAGGTCCTCGAACGCCAACTGGGCGCGCCCCTGGTCGTGCGGGTAGGTCACCCGGGTGGTCAGCAGCGGGTCTTCCGGATAGTCGTCCAGGGTGTCCGGAATGCCGTCGTGGTCCAGGTCGCTGCCATTGACGTAGTTCAACTCAATGATTTCCTCAGTCTTGATCGCGTCGATCGGGTTGGACTCGACCGCGAACATGACATCGTTGAAGTCATGGTCGCCGCCGCTACGCCGCAAGTCTTCCATGCCCAGCACCAGGCGTTGCCCCCAGGAGTCCTTGAGCAGCACCATATGCTTGCGAAGCTCCGCGGTGTCCTCCGGGTTCAGCGTGCTCAGGCTGTAGAACACGGGATAGCGTTGAGTATCCGAATTGACTCCCAAGGTGCTGTGCCAACCATTGGCGACGACGAAAAATCCGATGCGGGTGGCGGCTGGGAACTGTCCCAGATGGATGCGGTGACCGGTCTTCATGCCCAGCTTACTGCCGCCGGCGGTCGAGTAGGACGCGTTGGGCAGGATGATGATGTGATTGATCGCGGCCGCGCTCAGGGGCGGCTGTCCCTCCGGGTAGGTGAAATAGCCGAACACGTTCTTTGCGGCCGCACCCTCGTGCAGGAAGGTCAGCCAGACGTCCGCCGGCTTGATCAACTGCACAACCGCCGAGTCGTCATCGGCGATCAGGTTCTGCGATTGGGTGCGGATATCTTTCTGCTCCGGCAGGGTGTCGGCAATGCGCTTCATGAGCGCGGCGTCGATGCTGACCAGGTTCTGGTCGAGCGCGAGCGGGATGCCGGCCGAGTCGTGGTTGAGTCTGTAGGTCTCGGCGAGGCTGTTGCCCGGCGTGGCGCTGAACAGGAACGCATACCGGTTTGGTGCACCCTGAGCGGTCATCGACAGGGCCGCGCAGCAGAGTGCGATGGACGAGCCGAGCAGGGTGCGCCGGGGGAGCTTGATGAATCGCTTGGTCATGGAAGGTTCCAGAGGGGTGCGGGCCAGGATGCCGGTTTTCTGAGTGCGCCGCCGAGGGTGTGTTAGCGTCGGGTGCGGGCTCGCCGGTTCCTGTGTGCTTGAGTGTGTCGGACTTACTCGAAGGTGTGAACGATGACGCCGCTGCCATCTAGATCCAGGGTGGCGGTGTTGGGTATCCCAAAGACGCCGACGCGCACTGTCAGTTGCGTGGTGCCGACAGGCACCCGGACCTTACGCTCGAAGGTGCCTGTGGCGTCGGTCAACCCCTTGTCGAGCACGCGGGTCTCTTGACCTTCGGCGTCCAAGGCTTCCAGGATTTCGACTGAGCGCAGGTCGGCCGGGGCGCCTTCCACATCAAAGGCCGCGATCTGCACCCAAAGATCCTGCTCGGCGGTGTACTGGAAGTCCGCATCGGGTGAGACGACATCTTTCAACCCGCCCGATCCGGGCGCGGTCCGCGTCGTGGTTGCCGGCTGGAAGTCCGCATCGGGTGAGACGACATCTTTCAACTGCGCGGCGGCGAACGTGCTGGAGCAGGCGGCGGCCAGCAGGAGGGCGGCGGCGAAGCGGATCAGCGTGTTGGTCGTCATGTCGGGCCTGCTTTCCAAGTCGGTCTGGTTCGGAATCTGTTGTTCAGTATACTGCAAAAGTAATGCCACGCACATTTTATTGAAATAACAAAAGGATATCGGTCACTCGCCGGAGTGTATCACTTTCTCGGATCGATGGTGAAGCGAGATTGCGTCGCAGATTGCAAAGCGCCGGTGCATCGGCGAACGCGGCAAGGGGTGGGTGAATTGCATTTTGCAATTAAGGCGGGCGACGTAGCGGTCAGCGTGCGGGGCCGGTTAACCTCAGTCCGGTAATCGCTCGCGCCGCGGTGCCAAGTTCGCCAAGACATGCAGTGAGACTCGGCGCACGCGTTTCGCGCGTGCCGAGCGAGCCCTTCGCTGGCCGCTGTTCAGGTGAAGGGTCGCGCCTGGCGGCGCATCTTCTCGACGATGGCATAGACACCGACGTGTCGATTGGGGCTCAGATGTTCTTCCAGGTGGAGTCCCTCGAAGAGCGCGTCCACGTCGGTCGCCTCGATGTCTTCAGCGGTCTTGCCTGAGAACAGGGTGACCAGGATCGCCACCACGCCCTTGATGATCGCCGTGTCGCAGTCGCCGGTGTAGTGGAGCTTGGGCGGCGTGCTCGTGTCGGGATGGACCGCCAGGTGGACCGTGCTCATGCACTCCCTGACCCAGTTATCTTCGGTCTTGTCGGCGGCCGCCATGGTCGGCAGACGTTCCCCGATCTCCACCAGGTACTGGTAGCGCTGGTCCCAGTCACCGAGCAGGTCGAAGTCTTCGATGACGGCCTTGACCTCGTCACTGATCATGGTGAAATCCTGTCGGTTGTTGCGGGAGCGGGAGCACGCGGTCAGACGCTGAACGATTCCCCGCAGCCGCAGGTGTTCTTGACCTGTGGGTTGCGGAATTCGAAGCCTTGATTGAGCAGGCTGGACCGTACGAAGTCGATCTCCATGCCATCGATCCGTGTCAGGCTGGTCGGGTCGACTACCACCTTGATCCCATGGCTTTCAAAGACTTGATCCTGATCATCCACGGCGTCGGCGTAATCGACCTCGTAGGCGTAGCCCGTGCATCCGCTCTTCCTGGTGCCGACCCGCAGGCCGAGACCGTGCCCGCGTTTATCGAGCATACCGGCCACGTGGCGGGCGGCCGCTTCGGTGAGTATGACTGCCATCTGGTAAACCTCCGTCAAAACCAACTCATGGGTCACCAGATAGCCCTGAGGGTGCGCTATTTCAAGATCGTCTCAGTGCCGATGTTCCGCCACGTCCATGCTGGCGACCGAGGCCATGTCCATCAGGCCGCGCATCAGTCGGGCGCGCTCATCGGTCGGGATGGTCTCGATCAGCGCCTGTTTGTCTTCCGGGCTCAGCGGCAAATGGGCGCAGAGCAGGTTGACCAGATCGGCGTCGGCCATTTTCTGCACATCATCCCAGGGCACCTCGACCCCGCGCAGAGTGCAGTAGGCTTTGAGTGACCCGAGAAACCCGTTGCGGTCGGTGAGCGTTACGGTTTCCTCGTGATAATCCGCGGCGAAACGTTCCCAATCCGCGGAAACCCGCCGGTAGCCGTGGCGTCCCTCCACCTCGGACCGGACCTGGAAGCGGCACATGCCGGTCAGGACCAGCACGATGCGCCCGTCCGTCGTCTCGCTGTAAGAGGTGATGCGGCCGGCACAGCCGATGTGGTGAATCTCCGGGACCTCGTCCAGCAAGGTCTCGCTGGTCGGCTGGACCATGCCGATCACGTGTGCCTCCGCCAGCGCGTCGGTCACCATATTGAGGTAGCGCGGTTCGAAGAGATTCAGCGGGAGCTGAACGCCCGGCATCACCACCGCGCCGGGGAGGGGGAAAATCGGAATCTCGACGGGCAGATCGGCAAATTTCGGGAAAAACGGGCTGCGGCTCATGGCGGGCTCCGGGGGCGGTCGGCCATCGGGATCGGGCGGTCATTGCGCGTGATGCCGCAGAATTGGGGACGACTTTCAGGGTTCCTAGCACCCGGCTGAGAGAACCACGCGAGGCTGCCGCGGGTCTCGCCGCGCGCGGCTTGTCGGGTGTCCTCGCGAAGGATTTCCGTGTGGACTCCCGTGCGTCCCGGTCCAATTGCCTTTAGACTGGCGGCCGGTCCTGACGCACACTCGCCAGATCGCGGGATGTGCCGCGCAAACGTCTGTTTACCATGGGGGAGTTCCAGCATGTCGACGATCGCAGACTTCGAGGCCCGCACGGCATCCTGTAAGACTGTCGCCGACTTCGCGGCGCTGGCGCGGGACGCCGCCGCGGTCGACGCGGGCTATGCCAAGACATTGATCGAGAAGGCGCAGGCCCAGGCTAAGGGGCTCGCCGACTTGCTGGATCTGGCGGCGACCCTCAAGGCCCAGGGCGAGGCCGCCGCGGCTCTGGATCTCTACAAGAAGGCTGCCCGCCATCTGGACGGCATGGCGGACACCGTCGCCTATGCCACGGGCTATCTCGAGGTTTTCGCCGATCCGGCCGCCGCCCGCAAGGTGCTGGAGGACGCGGAGACCGACTGCCAGTTCCCCAAGGACTTCGCTGAGTTGGCCGGCGGGTTCAAGGGAATCTGCGGCGATCAAGCCAAGGTTGCCGAACTGATGGAGCAGGCTGCCGAGTTCGCGATGAGTGGTGAAGAGCACCTGGATCTGGCCCGCGGCTACTGGGATCTGCTGGGTGATCGGGCGTCGGCGGCCGCGGCCTTTGCCAAAGCACTGCCCGAGGTCAACGAAAAGAACCAACTTCTGGAACTGGGTGGATTCATCGCCTCCCAGGTGGGTGACCCCGAGCTGGGCAAACGTTTCTATGCCAAGGCCGAGGAGAAGCTCGCCTCCGCTGCCGAGCGCATCAAGCTCGCCGAGGCGGTGCTCAAGGACACCGGTGACAAGGGGTACGCCGCTGCGGTCTACAGCCGCGCCGCCGACCGGTTGACTCAGCCTAATGACCTGATGGCCGTGGCCGCCAATCTGGTCGACCAGCTCGGTGATCAGGCGGCGGCTGCCGCCATTTACCGCAAGGCGATGGCCGCCATGAGCGATCTGGGTCAGTACACCAAACTGTTGGAGGCGGTCGACGCGCGGATCGGCGACCAGGGGTTTGGCCGGGAGATTCTGGAGCGCGCCGCGGCCGTTGCCGCCGGGACGCCGGATTACCTGGATCTTGCCCGCCGCGCGGTCGTCACCATCGGGGATCAGGAGCTGGCCAGGGGACTGCTCGGCAAGGCCGAGGAACAGGTGTCCTCCGTCGGGGAGATGAAGAACGTGGTGGCGGCGGTCAAGGAACATTTCGCCGGGATGCGAGACTGGGTCGCCCAAGTCGAGGAAAAGCTCGCCCGGCGTGAAGCCAACCAGGAGAAATATGCGCTCTTCCAGGAGCGGGAGAAGAGTGCCGATTCGGCGGTCAAGACGCTGAAGCTGGCGGATGCCGTGATGGCCGAGTTGGAAGACCGCTTCTATGCGCAAAAGCTGTTGGCGGATGCGCAGCAGCGGCTGGAGGAGGAGGGCTGGGACTTCTCCAAGGCCCGTAAATTGGTGGAGGGCGTGAGCCGCCATCTCGGCGACAGTGCTTGGGCGGAGCGCCTGCTGCAAGATGCGGGTGAACGGATTCAAGGGTTCGCGGGGGTGAGCGCGGTGGCCGAGTCCGCGGTCGAACTCCTGCCGGACCGCGAGCGGTCGCGCGCTCTGGTCGCCGACCTGCTGGACGGTTTTGCACGGCAGTTGGGCGCCGCGGCCGGCGTCTATGACCTGACGAAACTTGCCGCCGTGCGCGGGCGCCTGCTGGGCGATGCCGCGGGCGCCGCGGCCATGCTGGCACAAGCCGCGGGGCAGGCGGCCAGCCACTTCCAATTCGCCGAACTGGCGCGCGTTGCCCGCGATCTGGGGTTGGACGCGCCGGCGCGCGACCTGGTCGCGCAGGCGGCCGCGTGCTGCATAGCTGCCGGCCAGGCTCGGCAACTCGCCCGGCGGCTGAGTGCGGATGGGGTTGATCAGGATCAGATTCGTGCGGTCTACGGCGGGCTCAAGGACCGTCTGAGTCAGTCCGCCGAGCAGGTGGAGTGGGCGGAGTCGATCGTCGATCTGTTCGGTGACCGCGCCTGGGCCAAACAAGAGCTGGATGCGCTGGCGCAGTCGGCCCCGGCGGCGGAGGCCGCTGAGATCGCCAGGCGCGCCCGGCGGCGCGCGGCGCACGCCTGAGCTCAGCGGGGAGCGGGACGATGCTTGATACGCTGTTCCATGCGTTTGAAAAGTTCCTGGCGGCAGTCTTGCTGAGCCTGATCGCGGTCGTGGCCTTGATTGCGGTGGGGGAGCTTGGCTATCTCCTGTATCTTGACATGACCAGTCCGCATGGCCTGTTGATGGGCCTGAACGAGTTGTTCGAGATCTTCGGCATGTTTCTCATGGTGCTGATCGCGATCGAACTCATGTCAAGTATCTATATGTATATGAAGGATAAATCAGTGCACGTGGAGATGATGTTGCTGATCGCCATCACGGCGCTGACGCGCAAGGTCGTGATCCTGGATAAGGAGACGACAGACGCCATGACGATGCTGGGCATCGCGGCCCTGCTCGGGACACTGATCGGCGGCTATTACCTGGTCAAGCGGCAGGACGTGACGGAGACGCACCGATGATGGCGCTGCCGTTCGTTCTCGCCGCGCTTGGCCTGGGCGCCTTGTTCCTGCACCAACGCGGCGTGGCGCTGGGCGCCTGGGTCCTGGCGCTGGCGGCGTTGCTATGGCTGTTCCACCTGCACGTCACCGATCCCCTGCCGCTCGCCTTTTAGGGGCCATCAATCATGTTACGGACCCTGTCCTTGCGTCTGAATGCCCTCGGTCTGCTCGCCATCGTCGGCGTGCTGGCGTTTGCCTTTGTGGATCAGGTCATCCACGGCGACCTGCCCTGTCCGCTGTGTTTGTTGCAGCGGGTGGGCTTCGTGCTGGCCGGCTTTGGCTTGGCACTGAATCTGGCCTGCGGGCCGCGGGCCAGCCATTACGGCGTGGTGATCCTTGGCGCCGCCGCCGGCGGTGTGGTGGCCCTGCGTCAGGTCTTGCTGCACATCGTGCCGGGCACGGGGACTTACGGGGAGCCGTTGCTGGGATTGCATTTCTATAGTTGGGCGGCGCTGCTGTTCGGGCTGATCATTGTCGGCACGGCCGTTCTGCTGCTGTTCGACGGCGGTTTAAATCGGTCGGATGACCGCTCCGGTGATCAGTCGGCGGGTCCGGGGCGCCTGGGCTTGCTGGCCTTGGTGCTCTTCACCCTGATGGTGTTGGCAAACATCCTGTCGACCGGCCTCGAGTGTGGGCTCGGTCTCTGCCCGGACAATCCCACGAACTACGAATGGCTCGCTCCGCCGCCGCGCACACCCTAGGCCGATCGTGACCCGGGTCGCGGATTCGTCCGACGGTGATCCGCTTCCAGAGGTTAGAATGCCCGCAAAGGCAATAACCCTAACGGCCGCAGGCAGACCCCCTCGATGAATCAGTTCACCAAAGACGAGGCGTTGGAGCGCGACGTCAAGCTTTTCACGGCCCTGCTGGGCGAGGTCCTGCGCGAGCACAGCCGCAAGCGGGTCCTGGTGATCGTGGAGCGTTTGCGCGACGGCTTCATGCAGTTGCGCGAACAGGAAGATGCGGCGGTGCGCGACCGGCTGATGAAGCGTATCGACGGGCTGGACGCCCAAACCCTGTCGGAGGTGATCCGCGCCTTCACCATCTATTTCGGGCTGGTGAATACGGCGGAGGAACTCAACGCCTATCTCTACCGCATGGATCGGATCAGCTCCGGCGAGCGGTTGTGGATCGGCTCACTCGACGACACCGTGCGCCAACTGCACGCCGACGGGGTGAGCGCGGAGAACTTCCAGAGCTTGCTCGACCATCTGGTCTATCTGCCGGTGTTCACGGCGCACCCGACCGAGTCCAAGCGCCGCACGGTCATGGACACCTTCCGGCGCATCTTCCTGATCGCCCAGGGTCTGCATCGCGAGCGGCTCAACGAGGAGGAACTGGAGGAACAACTCCAGGCGATCCTGACCGAGATCCAGATTCTGTGGAAGACCGATGAGGTGCGGGTCCATAAGCCTCAGGTCACCGATGAGGTCAGCCAGGGTCTGCATTATTTCCGCGAATCCCTGTTCAAGGCGGTGCCTGAACTCTACCGGTATCTGGAGAAGGCGATCCGCCGCACCTATGGACCGGCCAGCGGGATTCGGGCACCGAGCTTCATCCGCTTCGGGTCCTGGATCGGCGGCGACCGTGACGGCAACCCCTTCGTCAAGCCCGAGACCACGGAACTGGCGGTGCGCCTGCACCACGAACTGGTGCTGGAAGAATATCAGCGGCGGGTGGAGGGGTTGCGGCGCATGCTCAGCCACTCGGTACCCATGTGCCAGCCCTCGCCGGCCTTTCTTGACAGCCTGGACGCCGATGAGGACTACTGGCTCAACACCATGGGTGAGAGCCTGCGCCGCCATGTCAACGAGCCCTATCGGCGCAAACTCGCCATCATGGCGCATCGCCTCGCCGCCAATCTGGCGCGCGTGCGTGCGCGGATTCGCGGTGCGCACCACGAAGTCCTGCCGGCGGGCTATAACGGCGATCGGGAGTTTCTCACCGACCTCTATCTCATCCGCGACTCACTGATCCACCACGGCGACGCGAACGCCGCGGCCGGTCCCTTGCAGGACCTGATCCGGCTTGCCGAGGGTTTCGGTTTCCACCTGGTCCACATGGACTGCCGCCAGGAATCCACCCGGCATACCCAGGCGGTGACTGAACTCTTCGCCCGCCAGTCGGGCGCACCCTATTACCAGGCGTTCGACGAGGACCAGCGCCTGATGGCGCTGGCCGAGGCGATCGCGCATCCGCACCCTTTCATCGTCGACAAGGCGACACTGACCCCGGAGACGCGTGAAACGCTGGAGACCTTCGAGGTCATGGCCCGCCTGCGCGCCGAGATCGGCACCGGCTGCTTCGGCCAGTACGTCATCTCCATGACGCACGCCGCCAGCCATGTGATGGAGGTCATGCTGCTGGCGCGTCTCGCCGGACTGGCCGGGCGCGACCGCGACGGCTGGTTCTGTCACATCCAGATTTCACCGCTGTTCGAGACCATTGAGGATCTGGGCCATATCCAGGGGGTCATGTCCACCCTGTTCGACAATCCGACCTATAGCGCCTTGCTCAAGGCGTCCGGCAATCGCCAGGAAGTCATGCTCGGCTATTCGGATTCCTGCAAGGATGGCGGCATTCTGTCCTCCAGTTGGAGTCTCTACGATGCGCAGCGCAAGGTGATCGCGCTGGCCGATGACCGGCAGGTGTCCTGCCGCATTTTCCACGGTCGCGGCGGCACCGTTGGGCGCGGCGGCGGCCCGACCCACGAGGCGATCCTGGCCCAGCCGGTCGATACGGTGCATGGTCAGATCAAATTCACCGAGCAGGGCGAGGTGCTGTCCTACCGCTACGCCAATCCGGAGACCGCCCGCTACGAGCTGATCATGGGGATCAGCGGGCTCATCAAGGCCAGTCGGTGTCTGATCGAACCACTCACGGAGGATCGCAACGATTATTTGGGAATCATGGACGAGCTCGCGCGTTACGGCGAGGAAGCCTATCGCACGATGGTGCACGACACGCCGGGGTTCATGGATTATTTCTATGAATGCACCCCACTCGATGCGATTGCCCTGTTGAACATCGGCTCACGGCCGTCGCACCGCAAACCGGGCAACCGCACACTGTCATCCATCCGCGCCATCCCCTGGGTCTTCGGCTGGGGTCAGTCCCGTCTGACCCTGCCGGCCTGGTTCAGCGTGGGTCAGGCCTTGGAGCGCTGGCGCGGCAGCGATGTGCAGCGGCTCGCCAAACTCCAGCGCATGTATCACGAGTGGCCCTATTTCCGGGCGCTGTTGTCCAATACCCAGATGGCCCTGTTCAAGGCCGAGATGCACATTGCGCGCGAGTACCTGCGCCTGGCGCAGGATCGCCCACGCGCCGAAGTCATCTACGGGTTGATCGAGGCGGAATACGAGCGCACCCGCACCCAGGTGCTGAATGTCGCCGGGCTGCGCGGGCTCATGGAGGAAACGCCGGAACTGGCGCAGTCGCTGTCGCGTCGCAACCTCTACCTGGATCCCCTGAACCACATTCAGGTCGCGGCTCTGGCCCGCTATCGCGGCGAGACCGACGAGACCAAGCGTGAGGAGTGGCTCGACCCGCTGCTGCGCTCCATCAATGCCATTGCGGCGGGGATGCGCAATACCGGGTAATTCGATCAATGTTTTAGAGCTATCGTGGACCATGGCTATACGCCGGACAGATGTTCTTGCATTCGTCGATTGGACAGCCCAGATATATATTGCGGGCGCAACGAAAATTCAGAATCCAATCCGGCGTGCTGAAGTTACTCTAGATAGAACATGTCGTGCACTCGCGGTGTGTTTAACCGAGATGGAGCCACACACGTTCTTCAATGTAGGATTGCGTCTTTATCACGGTTGGTATCGCGGGCTGACGCGCACCGAGAACCGAGATGCGATGAGAATGCTAGAGTCGAGTGCGGATTTCGAGTTCCCAAAGTTCGACCGCGTCGTTTTCCGGCGGCCAATCGGGTATAGCGAGAATCTAATCAACGCATTGCCGCACCGAAGAAGGCAGAAAACGCCGCAGATAGAACTCCCAGATACCTGCCGCCCGGCGGCTGACTCTCATGGGGATGAACGTGAAAAAATGGTCGATACCGCGCTTGCTTGCGATTTGGTGACTCATGCACGGTTTTATCCTGCGGACTGGCGGGTGATCCTGGCGGAGGATGATGATTTTGTGCCGGCAGCCTTCGTTTCCGAGGCGTGGTCGAAGGATAAAGGCGGCCGTACGCTACTGTTACGCCGACGACAACAAAGTAAACATCTTGAACTTACCGGGATCCTTAGAGAGGATGCGACATGATTCCAACGACTGATCGGCTTCGCGACGAGCTCTCGCTGTTTTCAGATGTGGGAACAGACGCTCCGGTTGTCCACGAGGACTCCCGTCATGTCAAGGTTATTCTGTATCGCAATGGCGTCAAGTTGTCACTGCATTTCGACAAGCATACCGGCTCTGTTGTTCAGTCGTCTAACGAGACGGATCCTGTCACCCGCTACCCGAGTTTCCGCGCGGTGCTTGCGTCTAAGGCATTTGCCGACTTGCGCACCTGGGCTGGTTCGCAACACAGAATTTTAAGAAGCTCAGGCGACGAGGCGCTGTTGCTTCCGGTGTCGGGATCGATGACTATCGATACTGAGAATATTGATGTTAGTCTCGATAACATTGACCACTTTCTTACAGCTATCCGTGGAGAGGGTGAGTGCTTAAGAACGCTCTTGATTGATGGCCCCGCAGGTGTTGGTAAGACCATCCTCATAGAGCGATTAGCACTGCGCCGTTCCCGCAGTTTTATGCAGGTCCAGGCGCCACTTCTCTTACATGTTCAGAGTAGGGGCCGAGTCTTGTCTTTTTTGCAGGATTTGATTGCTTACAGTCTGCAGACCATGCGCGTGCAGGTTACCTATGACCAACTTCCAGTCTTGGTTAGACACGGATTGGTGCAGCTCGCGATCGACGGTTTTGATGAGCTAGGCGATCCCGAAGGCTATGATCTTGCTTGGGCACAACTGGCTCAAACGATCGAAGATATCGAAGGGCAGGGGGCATTGATCCTTGCGGGTCGTGAGACGTTCATTGGTCGGGAACGGCTTCTGAAAGCGATTCCCCGCCTGGGGTGGGCGCACCACCGGCTGGGCGTGCTGAGCTTGAAAGCCGTGGATCCTAACGATGCCAAGCGCTGGCTTAGGAATCGCGACTGGCAGGAACACGAAATAGCGAGAGCGGAAAAATGGGGGCTATTCGAGCAGGGATCATACGCTTTGCGCCCTTTCTTTCTCTCCCAGTTGGCTGGCTTGGTGAAGGACGGTGAAGGCGCTTCCGGCAAGAACACTGAGTTCCTGGCTACTCCGCCGCTGATTCATTTGATGAAAGCTATGATCACACGCGAAGCCGGAAAATTCGGTGATCGTGTTCAGAGCGTCATGAATCAAGAGCAGCGCGAGCAATTCATACTGCAAGTGCTGGTCGAGGCGGCTCGGGATATTGCGGAGAACCAAACTGAATCGGTCGACGAGGAGATGCTGCTCTGGTTTGTGGAAGTGGTTCTCGGTGATGGTTGCGACGACACTATCAAGCGACTGCTGAAGAACCGGATTCTCGTTCTTGCGTTTCTTGTTAATGATGACCGTCATGGCTATCGCCGGTTTGCGCATTCCGAGTTTTATAATTTTTTTCTTTCTCACTCAGCCATAAACGCTGTCCGAGATAAGGAGGTTCCGAAGTTTCTCCGCCGCACAATCCTTGGGGCGGATTTTCTGGTGAGTTTTGGCACTGTATTCGAGTCTATACCATCCGTCCAAGCGCAGACCTTTCTTAAGGTTGGACAAGATCTCTTGTCAAAAGCGTCGAATCTAGATCGATCTGGACGTAACATCGCTGCACTTCTCTTAGCCGCACTTCCCGTCTCGGATTTGCCGAACGGCGTGGGGATCGTTGGTGCCAATGTGGACGATGCAGTTATCAGGGGTACGGCTCAGTTCGCACACATTGCCGATAGCTCTATCAATCAATTCGATCTTAGAGGGGCGGATATTTCAGGGGTTTCATTCGATTCGGTGGGGGTCAGCACGCTCATCGCGGATGAAACCACCCGCCTTTCATCATCATTTCCCGACGTCGGTTGGATTCAGCTGGTGTCGGAAAGAAGCTTGGATAAGACGCTGGACGGAGCGCGCGCAATCGACTGGATCGATCGTCATGGAAGACGTCCGATGAACGTGGATGGTTCGATTGTGCCTGTCGAGGTGAAGGATCACGATCTCTATAAGCTACTGGAAAGGGCATGCCGGGTGATGCTGCGTCATCACTGGATACGCAGTCCGGGTGATGATCGTGAGGCGCTTCTTGTAAGAGCCCCTTGCTGGCATGAACTTGAAACGTTGCTGATCAATTGGAATCTCTTGACCAAAGAAGATAGCAGGCAAGTCGGAGGTAGGCCTTCCACTTTTTATCACATAAAAAATGCGGCCGATATCCTCGCTGACAATCCAGAAAAAGAAGAAGTCGTAGGCTTTCTTCAGGAGATGGTAGCACGCATCCGTAACGCGTTGGTTTGCTAGCAGTTGTAGTCGATTTCACTCGTCCCGACAGTCCGAATGTTTGGCGCTGCGCAGTCGGTCGAGGTTTGGTTGCGGAAAACCTCCTCGTTTTTCAATTGTTTTCGGTTGGCGAAACCTCCCGCGTCGCGATATCGGTGCCGGGATACAGAGCAAGACGGTCATAGCTGTCGCCAGATCACCGGTTTGGCCCGAAATGATTACGTTACGTTTACAAAGGCTAAGAGTCAATGCAGCCACCCGGATGGCGACCAGCAGAGCGATGGTCGCCGTTCGCCTGGCGCGCTGACCGTCAGCGCAACATAAGGCCGAGTTCATACTCCAGGTTGTAGTGGCCGAACACCAGATTCGCCTCGCGGCTGAGGTCTTCGAACAGGTCCATCGGATCCTCACCGGCCGCGATGCGCTCACGCACCATGGCCTCCAGGATGTCTTTGAAACTTTGTTTCATCGCGAATCTCCGGAAGGAATAAGGACGCGCGGGCCAAGCGGGCATTGTGATCACGGCGCCCGGTCCCGCGCACCACGAAGATGGGTCTGGTCCACGCCTTCGCTCACTCAACAGTGTAGCACCCGATCGGCGGATGTGTGCCGCAGGGTACGCTGTCAGTTGGTCGGCGCGGGGTGCACGGCTCAGGGTCGCTGCCGCGGTTCGTGGTCGTCGGCGGCGTCCGTCGCGGGCTGTTCTTGGGTCGAGGTCGGCTCCTCGCGTTTGGATCTCGAAGTCCTGGGTCCGATGAAGATGAGCCAGACGGCGACCCCGATGAAGGCGAAGAACTCGATGGCGGGTCCATTTATCTGCATCATCAACCTCGGGGGTCAGTAGGGTTAGGACGGCCGTCCGGATCCTTGGGATCGGCGGCCATGACCTCAACGGGGACGCGGGTAAGGCTTTTCTTGGCCGCTGATGTCGGATCTCCGCCGGCTCGGCGTTGTGTTCGCGGTCGGCGCGCACTACCCTCGCGCCTGAATCACTCTCACCACGAGCCCAGGTCCCGCAGTTGGAATGAAGCCCCTCTTCGTATTGCATAGCCATGGCCGTGGCGGGGCCGAGACCCACCTCTTTGACTTGGCGCAGACCTTGAGCCGTCGCGGCCACGCACCGGCCTACGCCGGGTCGGCGGATTCCTGGCTGATGGAGCGTTTCCGCGCGGCCGGCTTTCCCGGCGACGACCTGCCGATGCACGGTTTCTATGACCCTGCCTCGATGCTGCGGCTCGCCTGGATCGCGCGGCGCCGCGGTGCCGATCTGATCCATGGGCACCTGACCCGCGGCGCCAGGTATGCCGGCATCGGCGGGCGTCTGGCCGGGTTGCCGGTGGTGGCGACCGCCCACTCCACCAACGCGGGCAAGCATTTCGGCCGCGCCGATCGACTGATCGCGGTGAGTGGTGCCGTCCAGCGGTTTCTGGTTCAACAGGGCTATGACGCGCAGCGGATCAGCGTGGTCTATAACGGTGCCGCGGACCCGCTGACGTTGCCGCTGCAGTCGACCATGCGGCCAGGGTTGAATCTGCCTGCCGACGCGATCCTGTTCGGCGTTCTGGCGCGTTTCCTGCGCGACAAGGGTCAGGATGTGGCGATCGCTGCACTGGCGCATTGCGATCCACGGGTCCATCTGGCCCTGATCGGGGATCCGGCAACCCCGTGGGGCTTGGCGATGCGGGAGCAGGCGCGAACCGAGGGCGTCGCCGGACGTGTGCACTTCTGGGGATTCAGCGACACGGCGCCCCAGTTGATCCGCGAACTCGATGGATTGCTCGTCCCCTCGCGCCGCGAAGCCTTGTCGCTCGCGCTCATTGAGGCCGCGGCGGCTGGATTGCCGGTGATCGCCTCGCGGGTCGGGGGTATCCCGGAGGTGGTGGTGGATGAGGAGACCGGTCTGTTGGTTCCGAGTGAGGATGCGGCGGCGCTGGCCGCGGCCATGGGCCGGCTGGCCGGGGACCCGGCGCTGCGCGACCGGCTCGGGTCCAACGGACGCAGTCGGTTCCTGCGGCATTTCTCACTGGAGACGATGGCGGATGGCGTCGAGGCCGTGTATCTGCGGGCGCTGGCCGGGGCACGGCGATGAGCGGCATCTCGATCCTGATGTATCACCAGGTGGGCGACTTCCGACGCGTCCGGACGCATCGTGCGGTCTATTGCCATCAGCGCCGCTTTGCCGCCCAGATGGCCTTGCTCAAGCGGCTGCAGTGCAGCGTGCTGACCATGGATCAGGTCCAGGCGTGTCTGGCCGGTGCCCGTCCGGTGCCGCCGCGGGCGGTGGCCATCACCTTCGACGACGGCTATGAGAATTTCTACACGTTCGCCTTGCCCTGGCTGCAGCGCTATGGGTTCGCGGCCACGGTCTATGCGGTGGCGGGCCTGATCGGCCGTCCGGCGCACTGGCTCCAGACCGATGGGTTGCCCGACGCGCTGCTGATGGACGCCCCGCGGCTGCGCGAGATCCGCCGCGCCGACATCCAAGTGGGTTCTCACGCCTTGAGTCATGTGCCGCTGGCCGGGCTCTCCGGTCCGGCGCTGGACTCCGAGTTGTCGGGCAGTCGGCGGCTCTTGGAGGACCTGCTCGGCGAGCCGGTCACTCACCTTTGCTACCCTTATGGCAGTCACGATCCGGCCGTGGTCGCGGCGGCGGCCGGCGCGGGCTATGCCACGGGCGTGACCTGTCTGCGCGCCCGGGCGACCCGCGCCTTCGATCCACTCGCCCTGCCGCGCAAGGCCATTTCGTTCGGCGATGATCGGCTGGGCTTCCTTTGGAAGCTTCTGGTCAAGCACCGGCCCAAGGGGTCGGCGGTGGTCCGCGCGCCGGACCGGTGACAGTCTTGAATCCATTGATGTCCAGAATGAAATTCCCCTACGGCCTGAGCGATTTCGCCACCCTGATCCAGGACGGCTACTGGTATCAGGATCGCACCGAGCGGATTGCGCTGTTGGAAGCGGCAGGCCGACAACTGATCTTTATCCGGCCCCGCCGCTTCGGCAAGAGTTTGCTGCTGTCGATGCTGGAGCACTATTACGATCTCAATCGGGCCCATGATTTCGATGCCCTGTTCGGCCGGTTGGCGATCGGCCACAGTCCCACGCCGCTGCACAACCAGTATTTCGTGATGAAGTGGGATTTCTCGCTGGTGCAGGCGCAGGGGGACCTGCGCGAGATCGAGGCGGCGCTGCATCAGCACCTCAACGACCGCATGTCCAAATTCAAGAGCGATTACGCGGGGCGTCTGGATGCCACCATCGAAATTCATCCGCAGAACGCACTGTCGTCTTGGGAATCGATGCTGGCGGCGGTCGCGCAAACGCCTCACAAGCTCTATCTGTTGATCGATGAATACGATAACTTCGCCAATGAGGTCTTGATGGCGGGTGCGCACTCCAGTCAGGCCCAGGACCGCTACCAGGCGCTGCTCTATGGCGAAGGCTTGTTGAAGACCGTGTTCAAGGCGGTCAAGGCGGGAGCCGGCGGCCTGGGATTGGATCGGGTCTTCATCACCGGCGTATCGCCGGTGGTGCTGAGTGACATGACCAGCGGTTACAACGTCGGCGAGAGTATCTACCTGGAGCCCGACTTCAATGACCTGTGCGGCTTCACCGAGGCCGAAGTAGCGACCGTGCTGGATCATCTGGCGCAGGAGTGCGGGAACGACAGTGGGCCGGCCGTCTGGTCATCCGCCGCGGCGCTTGAGACCATGCGCACCTTCTACAACGGCTATCGCTTCAGCGAGGACGCCACGGCGAGTCTCTACAATCCAACCCTGACGCTCTATTTTCTGAAAGCCCTGCAGCGGCATGGCGAGCCGCCGCGGCGGCTGTTGGATGAAAACCTGGCGATGGACCGCGGCAAGTTGATCTACATCGCCGACCTGCCGCACGGCGAGGCGCTGCTGGTGCAAGCCTTGAGCGGTGACACGACTGTGACGATTCCGGAGTTGGCGCGGCGCTTCGGGGTGGCCGAGGTCTTGGCGGCGACCAAAGACCAGCCATTCATGGCCTCGCTGCTCTACTATTTCGGTATCCTCACCCTGGCGGGCGAGGGGGAACTGGGCAAGCTGATCCTGAAGATCCCTAACCTGGTCGCGCGCGCGCTCTATGTGGAGCGGCTGCGTGAACGCTGGCTGCCGGATGCGTCCGAACGGGATTGGACGCGCTCCCAAGCCGAGCAAGTCTATTTGCGCGGTGACCTGGAGCCGCTATGCGACTTCATCGAACAGCGTTATTTTGCGGTGCTGTCCAATCGCGATTATCGGTGGGTCAACGAGCTGTTGGTCAAGTTTGCGTTTCTGACCTTATTGTTCGACGACCGGCTCTATATGGCCATGTCGGAGTTGGAAGCCCGCCGGGGCTATGTGGATCTGTCGCTGATCGTGCGGCCCGACCGGCGGCGCATTCAGGCGCTGGACCTGCTGCTCGAATTCAAGTACCTCGGCTTGAAAGAACTCGGCTTGAGCGGTGAGCAGGTCCGCGCGTTATCGCGCGCGGACTTGGCGGCCGTGCCTGCGGTGACGGCGAAGCTGGACGAGGCGCAAGCGCAGGCACTGACCTATGGTGCGACCCTGAGTGAGCAGCATGGGCTGACCGATTTGCGTGCGTTCGCGGTGGTCGCGCTCGGCGTCGAACGGCTGGTATGGCGGGTCATCCCGACACGGCGGGGTGAGTTTTCGCCCGCCGCCGACGCCCAGGCCCACGCGCGTAAGTAACTGATCGTTCGTTCCGGGCTGGGGTAAACGAACGTATTTCCCCGCCAGGCGGCTTTTCAGTTCAGGGGGTTGCGGACACCGCTGGAGCCTCTCCGCTCTTGCTATACATTGCTCATCTGGACGGGGAACCTCGGGGTACAATCCCGAGGGCAATGCGCGGCTGCGTGCGTTAAAGCAAGAAACCGCCGCAGAGGAACGCACCGATGGAGATGAACGGCATCGATCGCTGCCTCGGATTCGTCACCGTGCTCGGGTTTTTCGAGGCCAACGGCACCGGCTACATGGTGATGCAATACGCCGACGGGTGGACCTCAGGACCTACCTCGAGCGACTCGGCGGTCGGCTGCCGGTGGCCCTGGCACTCCCCATCACGATGCATGTTCTCGATGCGTTGGCGTTGTTGCGACCGCCAACCCCAGTGACTTTGACTACAACACCGGCGCCGTCGCCGGTCGCTGCGGTCACGCCCACTATGACGACCGCGACGCCCCAGGTGACGCCATCGGTCCCGTCGCCGCAGACACAACCTGTCGTACCGGCATTCGATCGGCAGATGGAACAACGGCGGCAGCAGGAGGAGGCGCAAAGGCTGGCCGCCGAGCAGGCGCGCGAGCGACTTGAGGCCGAGCAGCGGGAGCGCGATCGACAGCAGCGGCTAGCGGAAGAGAAGCGGCAACGCGAGGCGGAAGCGGTCACGCGACTCAAGCAAGCAGCGCTCGATACCGCTCGCGCGGATTACGCCGCGATGAAGCGAAACGACTTGCAGGCGGCCCAGTCGCTTCGACCGATTCGCTATATCAACAGTTATAAGCAGTTTAAGAACGGGGTAGAGAACTGCGCAGAGGCGGAGATCCTGTCTCTGAACCCAGAGGTGGCGCACGCTAACCGATCTGCGCGATCAGGCGTTGTTCAACCGCACCCCCCGCGTCGCCTGGCGCCGCTGGAGTCGGGCTGGCTGCTGCCGGCGGAGCGACGCGGCTCTATCCGCCGGGTCAGCCTGCCGCCGGGAGATAAGCGCATCGCGCTTACCTTCGACCTGTGCGAAATGGCCAGCGATGTCACCGGCTATGACGCCGAGCTGATCGCTTACTTACGTAAAGAGGGCATCCACGCCACCTTCTATGCCGGCGGCAAATGGATGCGCAGCCATCCGGAGCAGACCAAGCAATTGATGGTCGACCCGCTGTTCGAGCTCGGCAATCATGCCTGGACTCATGTCAATCTGCATTTGGGAGCGCCCCGGCGATGCCGACCACATCGATCACAAGTATGGCGGCGGCACCGCAAGGCCCTGGCCCTTCCACTGACCGGCCGGTGAGGAAACGGCGGGTCCGCCGCGTCCTCGCGTCCTCGCGTGCTGGCCGTTGGCCGTTGGACTCCATATGGCGGCGGCTAATGGGGGCGAGCCGGACCCGGGAGTGGGTTCGGCGCACCGTTCCGCACTCCTGTTCGGGCGCTGCTGGACTGCCGCCGACCTGGCCCCGCTACCCGGCGAGACCGACGTACTGGCGGTGAACCGGGCGCGCGACGCCCCCCACCCGAGCTGCCGGCGGATGCGGCAGCCCGACCGCCCCCCGATCCCACCCCGCCTGCGGCCAACATCCGCGGGGTGCGTCCTACCGCGGGCGACCGATCCGTGGCGCTGACCTTCAACCTGATCGAGCGCCCCGGCGAGGTCTCCGGCTACGATGCGGCACTGATCGAGGTGCTGCGCCGGGCGTCCGCGCCGGCGACCTTCTTCGCGAGCGGTCGGGAGACAATCGGATCTATGACCAGCGGTTCCACGATTGACCGGGCTCCGCCCCATTCGCGGTGCGGCACTGAGCGCATCGACCGCGCAATGGAATCGGACGGACTCAAGGTCCAGCCGGGCTCGCGCTCTACGAACTACGCAAGGACCTGCGGGCCTCCGCCGGCTCTGCCGACATGGCTGCCCGAGCGGTCGCCGACGCACTCGGCAGCGGGCGCATCGCCGCGACGCTGTGGTTCGACCCGCAGCCGTCGGCCGACGAGCTGGTCGCGCTGACTGCGGGACACAGCTCCGCCGACGGCGATGCACAGGCTATCGTCCTGAGTCTCGCCCCAACCCCGCGCCGCGCCGCCTCCGACCCGCGGTGTATCCCAACGGCGTCAGACCCGGCCGCGCCGCACCCCGCGTCGGCCAATCGTGGCTTTGGGCACCGCCGGAACCGGGTCATGCTCGCAGCGCTCGCTCTGACGCTGCTCGCGGTCCTCATCGCCGCAGCGGCGTTGTTGCCGCACGGGGTCCGGCAGAGCGCGCCGCCGCTGCCCGACCCGGCAATCGGCGCAGACAACGGTCTCGCCGCGCACCCCGGCATTCGGCCCGATGCGGCTGCGGGTACCCGAACTGCGGAGCCGGCCGCCGGCGAGGTCGCACCGCCCGCCGAGCCACCCGCGCCCCGGCCCGAGACCCCGGTCCTGTCGCCTGCCGCGGCGCCGGATGCAAGCGCACCGACGCCTGCCCTGTCACTGCCGCGACCGCTCCAGTATCGAGACCTGCCGGCGGTGGGGCGATGACGAAGGCCGCGGCCGAACACCCGCGGAACTACGCCCGGTTGGGTGTGCGCCCTCGTCGGGGACTCGGCATCGCGCCGGATCCCGCGGCATTGACTTACTTGGTAAGCCAAGCTAACGTGCCTGGCAACGATCCCTTGCGCACCGCCGAGAGCCCGTCATGACCACCGTCGTCGTTTCATCCAAGGGTCAGATCGTGCTGCCCGCGTCGTTGCGCCGACGCTTGGGACTCGGCGTCGGCACCCGGCTGGAGGTCTCGGAGGAGCCCGACGGCCTGCGGCTGCGCGTGGCCCATGCGGCGCCCAGTGTCGATCTCGCCAAGCTCGCCGGCATGGTGACGGCGCCATCGCGGGGGGCACCGCGTCGCCTGGAGGACTTCGATCCGGCCTCCTTGCTCGCACGGGCGCGCCGCGCCGAGCCATGAAGTCGCTGGACACCAACGTGCTGGCGCGGTTTTTCATCGACGACCCGGACGACCCGGAAGCGGTCCGGCAGCGCCCGGCCGCCGTGGCCGCGCTGGCCCAGCGCGCACTGGTTTCAGTCACGGTGATGCTGGAGTTGGAATGGGTGATGCGCGGCTTCTACGCGCTGCCGCGCTCGGAGGTCGCACGGGTCATGCGTGCCCTGCTCGGCATCGGGCACATCGCCATCGAAGACCGGGTCGCGGTGCTCGCGGCACTGGATGCCTTCGATGCCGGACTCGATTTTGCCGACGCACTGCATATCGCCCGCAGCCGACAGGCGGCGGCCTTTGTCACCTTCGATCGGCGTTTGGCCAGACGCGCCACGTCGCTCGCGCTCGCACCGCCGGTGGAATTGCTCGACTGAGCCCGGCGGCGCCAGCGGCTCCGGTTGCTAACGGGTGGTGCGCACATGCTCGAGCGACTCGGCAAAGGCGGCGATGTCGCGCGTGCGATCCGCTTGCCGCGGTTCCAGTGCCCGCAGCAGGGCCGCATCTATCCCTGCGGGCAAATCGATACCGAAACTCACTGGCGGCGGCAATGGCTCCCCGCCGAGTCGATCCATGGCGTCGGTCGGTGTGGTGCCGGTGATGCAGCGATACAGCGTTGCGGCGACTGCATAGACATCGGTCCAGGCCTCCTCGCCGGCCACGACCGCGGCGACCAGGGTGGTGCCGACCTCGCCCGCGACCTCGCCGGTCGCCCCCGAGCCCAAGGCGGTCTGCGGCGCGGGCCAGTCGGCGACGGCCTCGAGCGCGTCGGCCCCCGGGTCGGGCAACCCAGGCGCGCCGTCCGCCCGATGGTGCCGCCGCCACAGCAGCACGCCAGCGAGCAGTGCGAGCAGGACGACGCACCCCCTCGCCGGTCTCGGCAAAGGGCGTGACCTCCGCGACCCTGGTACCGTGGGGGGCCGACGGTCGCCGAGACCTGGGGCGGGGCAAGGCCGGCGACGAACCGGTCCTGGGTATCGCGCAGGGACAGGTACAGTGTGATATCGCGGCCCTTCGCGACGGTTTGGGACACTTGCGGCTCTCTCGGCACAGGCGCGTCGGCCGCCGCCGCGGCGGCGAGGGCCAGCGCGAGGATCGGCCAGCACCGGCCAGTGCCAGGGTTTGCCCTGGGGCCTGACCTTGGACTTGGGTGGAGTCGGGTCGTCGTGTGCATCGGTCCAGGGTCCGCGCGCTGTCGCGCGCTACTCCGCGTCCGTCGCGATACATTAGAGCCAGTTGATACTGCCCGGCGGGATAGCTCTGGTCCGCCGCTTTGCGGAACCAATACAGCGCCTGGGCATCGTCTCGCGCTACACCGAGCCCTTCGCGATACATGACACCAAGCCACTCCTGCGCCTGCGCGAGCCCCGATTCGGCGGCCGGACGGAACCATTCGACGGCCGTTTGGTCGTTGCGGGCTACGCCGATCCCCTTAACGAAGAGGTAGCCTAGGTTGAATTCGGCCTCCGCGCGGTGCCCGCATTGGGGGGAGACACGGCAGCCGTTCAAGTAGTCCTGGTAGGCGGCGAAGGTACCGGCGGTCTTGGCGTTCCCGAATGCCTTGTCGTCGGTCGCCTTGGCCTGCGCCGTGCGCTTCTCTGCGAGCGCCCGCCGGGCATCGGTCTCATAAGCACAGCGATTGCTCTCGCAGGCGTCGATATAGGATTGCAGGGCATCGATACCCCCACGCATCGCCTCGGAGTAGGCAGTCTTGTCTGCGGCGGCGCGGACGGACCGATGGACCTGCCAACCGACAATCACGATTCCAAGTGCGAGTAGTTCAAGCGGCAAGCGGCCACAGCAGGAGCCTCCCAGCATCGCCGTCGATTCTTCTCAAACCGATGCCAAAGCGATTTGACGCGGGTGGAGCGGCGGCGCCCCGCGGCATGGCCGGATCGCTGCGGTTGTGGCGGAATAGCAATGCCAGACCGATCGCGAATATGAGCTGCCACGGGTAGTATAAAGTCACCAATATCGAATGGGTGCCCCAGTCGATGCCTAATGCCTTCCATAACGCTTCCTGTAAACCGAAAGTCAAGGGATGGGCGACGATGCCCAGTCCGAGGGTGAAGATCGCCGGGATTGTCGCGCTTCGACGCCATGCGATCGGACTGACAAACGGCAACATGCCCAGGAAAGAGATACCGGCGCCCATGAGCCCAGCAAGAAAAAAGTCGTTCAATAAGAAACCGAGGCCTTGGTCAAGAACCCGGCCACCGCGCGATCTGCACGGTCGCCGGTCCGCACAGCGGACCCTACAGGTCACGGTGTTACCGTAGGGTCCGCTGTGGT
>JACDZJ010000166.1_pt1 | contig 28084 bp, 27 predicted proteins | sample 7365721 | NCBI WGS metagenome assembly JACDZJ01 (sample SAMN15143480, study PRJNA637477) | pond metagenome | biome: freshwater wetland ecosystem [ENVO:00000243]; feature: pond [ENVO:00000033]; material: pond water [ENVO:00002228]; isolation source: pond water containing pink berries ... | reverse complement strand
GCCGTCCTGCCAGCGCCGACTTTTTAGAACTCCAGCGGATCGACGTCCAGATGCCAGCGCAACTCGCGCGGCGTCTTGAGTGCCTGTAGCTGCGTCATCCATTCGGTCAGGAAAGCTTGCAACGCCGGGCGGCTGCGCGATTCGACCAGCAGTTGCCCGCGTTCGCGATTCTTGAGCCGCGAGAGCCGCATCGGCACCGGGTCGTAAAGTAAAACCTCAGAAAAAGTCGGCGCTGCCAGGACGGCGCTGCGCAGGAAATCGAGCGCATCTGCCATCTCGTGCGCCTCGGCGCGCAGCAGCGCCTGGAAGGCGAAGGGCGGGAAGCCGGCCGCATCGCGCTCGGCGAGTTGGGCTGCGGCGAAGGCGGCGTAGTCATGGTCGACCAGCGCGCGGTAGAGCGGGTGGTCGGGGTATTCGGTCTGGATCAGCACCTTGCCGGGCAGGGCCGCCCGGCCGGAGCGACCACCCACTTGCATGAGTTGGGAAAACAGCCGTTCCGGCGCCCGGAAGTCGGCGGCGAACAGTGCCGCGTCGGCGCCGACCACTCCGACCAGCGTGAGCAGCGGGAAATCGTGACCCTTGGCCAGCATCTGGGTGCCGACCAGGATGTCGGCTTCGCCGGCGTGGATGGCGGCCAGCAGGGCTTGCCACTTTTTCGGTGAATCGGCGGAATCGCGGTCGATGCGCAGGATGCGCGCGTCCGGAAAAAGAACGGTCAGTTTGGCTTCAAGCCGCTGGGTACCGCGGCCGAAGGGTTGCAGGTCGAGGTTGCCGCAGTCGGGGCAGTGCCGGGGAATTGCCGTTTCCAGCCCGCAGTGATGGCAGCGCAGGCGGCGGTCGGCGAGGTGTAGCACCAGGTTCGCGGCGCAGCGCCGGCAGGCCGAAATCCAGCCGCAGGCCGGGCAAGCCAGCACCGGAGCGTAGCCGCGCCGGTTGAGAAACAGCAGGCTCTGCTCGCCGCGTTGCAAGCGCTCGCTCACGGCGGTGATCACTTCCTGACTGAGGCCGTCCTGCAACTTCTGCTTTCGCGTATCGACCGTGGCGACCGTCGGCATGGCGACGGCGACGGCGCGCAGCGGCAGTTCGAGCAGGGTGTAGCGTCCGCTGGTGGCGTGGTGGAAGGTTTCCAGCGAGGGGGTGGCCGAGCCGAGCACGATGGGGATGTTGCGCTGCCGGGCGCGGAAGATGGCGATGTCGCGCGCCGAATAGCGCAGGCCGTCCTGCTGCTTGAAGGAGGCGTCGTGCTCTTCGTCGACGACGATCAGTTGCAAGTTCGGCATCGGCATGAACACCGATAGCCGCGTGCCGAGCACGATGGTGGCGCAGCCCTCCAGCGCGGCGAGGAAAGCACGCGACCGGGCGGCGTCGGCAACACCACTGTGGGCGGATACGACGTGTGCGCCAGGGAAGCGGGCGCTCACCCGGCCCTCGAGTTGCGGCGTCAGGGCGATTTCCGGCACCAGCATCAGTGCCTGGTCGCCGCGCGTTAGCACGGCGTCGATGGCCCGCAGGTACACCTCGGTCTTGCCGCTGCCGGTGACGCCATGCAGCAGGAAGGTTTGGAAGCCCTCTGCGCCGACAATGGCGTCGATCGCCACCTGCTGATCGGGGGTGGCCGGGTGAAAAGTCGGCGCTGGCAGGACGGCATCCCCGGCCTTTTTCTTCAGCAGGCGCGGCGCTTTGCCCTTGCGCAGCAGCGGCGGCAGGGCGAAAGCCATTACCTGGCCGAGCGGATGGTGGTAGTAACGGGCGCAAAAGCCGCATAGTTCGAGCCAATCGGCTGGCAGCGGCGGCAGGTCGGCGATAAGTGCGGCTTCCTTCAGCTTGTCGGCGGGCTGGTCGCTTTGTTCCACTTCTGCCACCACCACGCCGATCTTGCTGCCCCGGCCGAAAGGGACTTCGACCAGCCGACCGACCGGATCGCCTGCCACCTCACCGACCCGCAGGTAATCGAACAGGCGCGGTAGCGGCACATCGAGGGCAATCTGGAGAATGCTCATAGTTATCGAGTTAGCGGCACTGGTTCGAGTCGATTGTCGATGATGCGCTTAATCGCTTGGCGGGAAAGCAGTTTTTACTTTCGCAAAGTGCTGTGGATAACTTTGTGAGTAATACGACAAAAAAATTTTCTAGCCGATGGTTTTTAGGCCGAAAGTCATGGTAATGAAATATATCAGTGTTATTAAATCTTTTATAAACAGATGGTTGCGAATTAAATGGGAATACCCGAAACCAAAACACCTGATAAATCAGGGGGATCGAAATTCTGTGAATAAGTTGGGTATTCATGCCTGCCGAAACCCTTTATGGGCAAGGGTTTCATGTGGGCAGGCGGCGGAGAACGAAGCAGGCCGATCGTTTCCGGCCAACCCTATTTGCGACGGTAGTTGTGGACGGTCTCGACGAGGACCGACACATTTTCGGGCGGGGTGTGCTGGTTGATGCCGTGGCCGAGATTGAAGACATGGCCGGTATTGCCCGCGCCGAAGCAGTCGAGGATGCGCGTGGCTTCCTTGGCTACCGCTTCGGGCGAGGCGAACAGCGCGATCGGGTCGAAGTTGCCCTGCAGCGCCACCTGATCGTTGACGCGGCGGCGTGCTGCGCCGAGGTCGGTGGTCCAGTCGAGGCCGATGGCATCGCAGCCGGAGGCGGCGATCTTCTCCAGCCACTGGCCGCCACCCTTGGTGAACACGATACAGGGAATGCGTTCGCCGTCGTGGGTCTTCTTCAGGCTGGCGATGACGCGCTGCATGTAGGCCAGCGAGAATTCCTCGTAGGCGGCATGCGACAGCGCGCCGCCCCAGGTATCGAAGATCTGCACCGCCTGCGCGCCGCACTCGATCTGGGCGTTCAGGTAGGCGGCCACGGCATCGGCGGTGACGCCGAGGATGTGGTGCAGCAGGTCCGGCCGGCTGTAGAGCATGGTCTTGACGGTGCGGAAGTCGTCCGAACCGCCGCCCTCGACCATGTAGCAGGCCAGCGTGAAGGGCGAACCGGAAAAACCGATCAGCGGTACCGAGTTGCCCAGCGCGCGGCGGATCTCGACCACGGCGTCCATCACATAGCGCAGGTGGTCGTAGGGATCGGGAGCGGTCAGGTCGCGAATCGCCCACTCTTCACGCAAGGGGCGCTCGAACTTCGGGCCTTCGCCCTCGGCGAAATAGAGGCCGAGGCCCATCGCGTCGGGCACGGTGAGGATGTCGGAAAACAGTATGGCGGCGTCGAGGTTGTAGCGCGCCAGCGGTTGCAGCGTTACTTCGCAGGCCAGCGAGGGCGACTTGCACAGGCTGAGGAAGCTGCCGGCGCGCTTGCGCGTCTCGCAGTATTCCGGCAGGTAGCGGCCGGCCTGGCGCATCAGCCACAGGGGGGTGTAATCGGTGGTCTCGCGCAGCAGGGCACGCAGGAAATTGTCGTTCTTGGGTCTGGCCATGGTGGAAGTTCCGGAAAATTTCGCGAATTATCGCATGCGGACCGGGACTATTTCCGCCAGAAGGCCGGCGTCAGCACCACCAGCAGGGTGAAGATCTCCAGCCGGCCGAGCAGCATGGCAAAGGTGCACACCCAGGTCTGGAAATCACCGAGGATTTCGAAGGTGGTGGCCGGGCCGACCTGATTGAGGCCGGGCCCGGTGTTGTTGATGCTGGCGACGACGGCCGAAAAGGCGGTGACGATGTCCAGTCCCGACGCGGACATCAGCAGCGTCAGGGCGACGATGATGCACATGTAGGCAAAGCCGAAAGCCAGCACGGCGGTGAGGATGTTGGGCGCTACCACCCCGCCACCGACGCGCACCGGATAGATCGCATGCGGGTGCATCGCCCGTACCAGTTCCCGATAGACCTGCTTGTAGAGAATTAGCGCGCGGATCATCTTGATGCCGCCGCCGGTGGAACCGGCGCTAGTGGCGAAACTGCTCAGAAACAGCATCCACAGGGGGGCGAACATGGGCCACAGGCCATAGTCGGTGTTGGCGAAGCCGGTGGTGGTAGCGATTGAAACCACATTGAAGGCGGCGAAGCGCAAGGCGGTGTCGAAATCCGGGTAGACGTCGAGGGCGGTCAGGTAGAGCGCAATGCCGACCACGCTGCCTAGCGTGACGGCCAGATACCAGCGGACTTCCGGGTCGTGCCGGTAGGGTGTTGATGAGCGGCCGTGGATGGCGAGGAAATGGGTGGCGAAGTTCATGCCGGCCAGCAGCATGAAAAAGATCGCGACCGCCTCGATGGCTGGCGAATTCCAGTAGCCGAAGCTGGCGTCATGACTGGAAAAACCGCCGAGGCCCATGGTACTGAAGGAGTGCATCACCGCATCGAACCAGTCCATCCCGGCCCACCTGAGGCTGAAGATGCAGGTCAGGGTAATGGCGGCGTAGATGCCCCACAAACCCTTGGCGGTCTGCGTCAGGCGCGGTGTCATCTGGCTGTCCTTCATCGGCCCCGGTGTTTCCGCCTTGAACATCTGCCGGCCGCCGATGCCCAGCAGCGGCAGTACCGCGACGGCCAGCACGATCAGCCCCATGCCGCCCAGCCACACTAGCATGCCGCGCCAGAGGTTCAGCGACGGCGGCAACTTGTCGAGGTTAGGCAGCACGGTGGCGCCGGTGGTGGTGATTCCCGACACCGCCTCGAAATAAGCATCGGTGAATGAAATGCCCAGGTGGAAAATCAGTGGCATGCCGGCGAAGACCGGCAGGAGGACCCAGACCATGACCACCATGAGGAAACCGTCACGGACTTTCAGTTCGTGCTTTTCGTTACGTGCCGACCACCACAGACCGAGACCGGTGGTTAGCGAAAGCAGAAAGGCTTCGTCGTAGGCCGATTGGGCGCCGTCGTGCCAGTACCAGGACAATGACAGCGGGACCAGCATGGTCAGGGAAAAGCACGTCAGCAGGACGCCGAAGACGCGGATGACGGGGTAGAAGCGCTTCAAGGTGCTGGCCGTTCAGAGGAAGCCGGCGGAAACCTGGAACAGTTTTTCGACTTCGCTGACTTGCCGCTTCCGCGTACAGAAGACCATGACATGATCGTCCGGTTCGATCACTGTGTCGTGGTGCGGGATGATGACCTGGTCGAGGATCTCGTCAACCAGGAAGCCATCCTTCATCACCACGTCGGCTTCCTTGCCGCGGCGCACGATGGCGGCGATATGGGCGCCCTTGATTTTCGGCAGTTCGTCGATGCGGCGGCCGACCACCTTGGAGGTCTTCTGGTCCCCATGGGCAATCAATTCGAGAGCTTCGGCCGCGCCGCGCCGCAAGCTGTGCACGCGGGCGACGTCACCGCGGCGCACATGGGTGAGCAGCGAGCCGATTGAGACCTGGGCGGGCGACAGGCCGATGTCGATCGGGCCGCCCTGCACCATGTCGGCGTAGGCGCGGCGGTTGATCAGGGCCAGCACGCGCTTGCAGCCGAGCCGCTTGGCCAGCGAGGCCGCCATGATGTTGTCCTCGTCGTCATTGGTCAGCGCGAGGAACATGTCGGTCTCGTCGATGTTTTCCTCGGCGAGCAGGTTTTCGTCGGTGGCTTCGCCATGCAGCACCAGCGTGCCGGCCAGCTTGGCAGCGATGATTTCGGCGCGCTGGCGGTCGCGTTCGAGCAGCTTGACCTGATACGTGCCCTCCAGCGTCGCGGCCACGCGCAGGCCGATATTGCCGCCACCGGCGATCATCACGCGCTTCACCGGCTCGATCATGCGCCGCAGTTCCTTCAACACCAGCCGGATATGGACGGTCGCCGCCAGGACGAACACCTCGTCGCCCGGTTCGATCACGGTATCGCCGTCGGGATCGACCGGCTGGTGCTCGCGGAAGATCGCCGCGATACGGGCGTCGGCCCCTTCCGGCAGGTGTTCGCGCATGGTACGGATCGGTTTTCCCACCAGCAACCCGCCCGGATAGGCGCGCACGCCGACCAGCGTGACGAGGCCGTGGGCAAATTCGAGCACCTGCAGGGCCTCGGGAAACCGGATCAGCTTGACGATGTAGTCGGTGATGTCCTGTTCGGGGCAGATGGCGTAGTCGACCGCGAAGTTCTCGTCCGACATCAGCTTCTCGTCGAGAAAGTCGGCGGAACGCAGGCGGGCGATGCGCGTCGGCACATGGAACAGGGTACGGGCGATCTTGCAGGCGACCAGGTTGGTCTGGTCGGACTGCGTGACGGCCACCAGCATGTCGGCATCCTCCATCCCCGCTTCCTTCAGCACCGAGGGGTAGGCGGCGTTGCCGGCCAGCGTGCGCACGTCGTAGCGGTCGGCCAGTGCGGCCAGCGCCTCGCGGTTCTGATCGACGATGGTGATATCGTTGGCTTCGGAGGACAGCGCTTCGGCCACCGAGGCGCCGACCTGGCCGGCGCCCAGGATGATGATCCTCATTCCTCGCTCTCTTTGCCGGCGTTGCGCAGGCCGAGGTCCTTGAGCTTGCGGTAGAGGTGCGTGCGTTCCAGGCCGGTCTTCTCGGCCAGCCGTGTCATGCTGCCGCCTTCGAGCTTGAGGTGGTGCTCGAAGTAGAGCTTCTCGAACATCTCGCGCGCCTCGCGCAGCGGCAGCGTCAGCATTTCCGGCAGCAAGCCGGGGGGGATTTCGGCCAGTACCGCCGCGCCGGGCATCAGCAGGTGCTGCACATCCTCGGCGCTGATTTCATCTTCCAGCGCAGCGAGTGCCAGCGACTTGAGCGTGCTTTTCAACTGGACATAGCCCTCGGCCCACGGCTGCTGGCGCAGCATGTTCTGGGCGGCGACCGACAGCCGCCGGGCCGGCACCTCGCCGGCCTCGACCAGTTGGGTCAGCAGATGGGTCGCCAGGTCGGGAATGTCGTCCTTCAGTTCGACCAGCGACGGCAGGCCGATGCTGACATCGAACAAGGCATTGAGCAGCCACTCCTCCCAGCCCTGCGCAGCCAGTGCGGCGGCGTCCTGGCTGCTGGCGGTGACCAGCCGCAGGTTGTGCTTGTCGAGGCGTTCGAGCGCGAAGGCGAGGTTCTTCTGTTGCAGGCGGGTCAGGCGGCCGAGTTCGCCACAGTAGAGTACCGCGCCGCCGGACTTCGTCAGCAGTTCGAGCGTCAGCGGGGTGGAATCGTGGCTCAGGTCGATCCACGGTTTGCCGGGAGACTGGAGCGTGCGGGCGGTGAGTTCGGCGATGGAACCGGCCGGGGGCGTGCGCAACAGCACGCAACGGCTTTTCGCCGCGACTTGTTCGAGGCGGCGGCGCAGGTCTTTCAGGGCGGGCGAACGCGGGAAGGCGGCGAGCGAGATTACGCTGCCGAGCTTGGGGGCGCGTTCCAGCGCCTGCTTGACGCTGGAGAGCAGCTTCTGCATGCCGATCGGCTTTTCAAGAAAACCGGTGGCGCCGATCTTGGTGGCCTCGACGGCGGTCTCGATGGTGGCATGCCCCGACATCATCACTACCGGCATGTTGAGCTGGCCGTTGGCCGCCCATTCCTTGAGCAGCGTCACGCCGTCGGTATCGGGCATCCAGATGTCGAGCAGCACCAGGTCGGGACGGCGCGCCTCGCGCCAGGCGCGGGCGGTGGTGGCGTTCTCGCAGGTGGCGACATCGTGGCCCTCGTCGGTGAGGATTTCCGAGAGGAGTTCGCGAATGCCGACTTCGTCGTCGATGACCAGGATCTGTGACATGGCTAGCAGGGTATTTTTCGCATTATGCCGCCAGCGGCTTGTCCGTGGGGGGCGGAACGAGGGGAAGCTGGATCGTCACCGCCGCGCCGCCCCCTTTTTCGGCGGGCCGGTTGGCCAGCGCGATGCTGCCGCCGTGGTCGTCGATGATCTTGCGCACGATGGCCAGGCCCAGGCCGGTGCCCTTGGGCTTGGTGGTCACGTAGGGTTCGAAGGCCCGTTGCAGGATGTCCGGCGGGAAACCGGGGCCATTGTCGGCCACCGTCAGCCTGGCCATGCCGCCGTTGCATTTGCTGCACACGGTGACGGTGGCCGTCTCGCCGGCGCCGACTTTTTCAACCACGGCCTCGCCGGCATTCTTGATCAGGTTGTGCAGCACCTGACGCAGTTGGTCGCTGTCGGCCTGCACCTCCGGCAGGGAAGGGTCAAGCCGGGCCACTACCGTGAAGGAACCGTCTTCGTAAAGTTCGACGACTTCGCCGACCAGGACATTGAGGTCGAGCGGCCGGGTGGCGGCGGGCGGCAGGCGGGCATAGTCGCGGAAATCGTTGACCATGTTCTTCATCGACTCGACCTGTTCGACGATGGTGCGCGTGGCGCGGCCGAGCATGGCGGCATCCGCGGGGTCGAGCTTGCCGGCGAGCTTCATTTGCAGGCGTTCGGCCGACAGCTGGATCGGCGTCAGCGGATTCTTGATCTCGTGGGCCAGCCGTTGCGCCACCTCGCCCCAGACGGCGGCGCGCTGTGCGGCCTCCCGTTCGACCCGTGCCTCGCTGAGCTGCACGGTCATCTGGTTGAAGGAGCGGGTCAGCACACCCAGTTCGTCGTCAGTTTCCAGTACCGCGCGCGGCGTGAGATCGCCACCGGCGACGGCCCGCGTGCCCTCGGCCAGCATCAGCAGCGGCTTGGCCAGGCGCGCTGCGAGGAAAAAGGCCAGCGCGATGGCGGCAAACAGGGCCAACAGCAGGGCAAAGGTCAGTGTCAGGGTGTACAGACGCTTCAGACCGGCGCGCCCCAGTTGCAGTTCCTGGTAGTCGCGTTGTGCGCTTTCCACCAGCGCGGCGCTCTGGCTGATGGCGGTCGACACCGGTTGTTCGAGTTGCAGGATCAAGGGGTCGGCTCCGAGCCGGTAACTGCTGACGGGCACCCAGGCGCGGATCATCAGGCCGGTTTCCGTGTCGCCCTCGACGCGTGCGCTGCCGGTGCCGGAACGCGTCTGGCGCAGTTGCGCGACCACCGGCAAGGCAGGCATCAGCCCATGCAAGCCGTCGCTGCTGTTGGCGACCAACTGCCCGGATACCGTCAGCAGCAGCGCGCTTTGCACACCGGCCTGTTCGCGCAGGCGGTCGAGCGCGACGGGGTTGACCGAACGGGTATCGGACAGGCTGTAGGCCATGGCGCGCCCTTTGGTGAGCAGGTCCTCGCGCATTGCATCCAGTACGCTGCGGCCAAGATCGAGCCCGCCATCCAGTGCCGATTCGACGCGCACGTCGAACCACGAATCGATGCTCTTGATGGCGAACTGCATCGACACGGCATAGACCAGCACGCCCGGCACCACGGCCATCAGGGCCAGCATGGCCAGCAGGCGCGACTTGAGCTTGGCACCGAAGATGCCCTGGCGGTATTCGATGGCCAGCCGTCGCACCTGGTCGACCACCAGTCCGAGCAGGACCAGCGCGGCCAGTGCGTTCATGCCGATCAGCAGCGGCGTGTAGCCGGCGAACAATGCCGTGTCGGCGCTCGCGAAGGCGAGCAGGAACAGGAGCATCGCGCCGAGCGCGGCGACGATGGCGAGGGCGACGATCATTTATCGGTGGTGAGCGGCGGGACAAACTCCCACTGCTGGGTCTTCGCCTCGACCCGCCAGTCCCGGTGGGCCAAGGCATCGACCTGCAACGGCTTGGGCAACTGCTCGTGGTCGAGGGACAGCCGCACGGCGGCGCGATAGGTTTCGCCGGGAATCAGGAGCGTCTTGTCGACGACATGTAGCCGGACCACCTGGCCAAGCGCTTTCAGGGCCTCGTCGAGCGAATCGAAGCTCTGCTGCTGCGTGCCCCGGGTGAGCCGGTACTGGCGGGTGAGCGCATGAAAGCTCAACTTGCTCGGGATGACACGTCCGGTAACGTGCTCGTTGGCCCAGTACCAGCGCTTGCGGGTCAGGTCGAATTCGAAGCGGAAATTGAGCGGCACGCTGCGTTCGACGGCATCCACCAGCCGCGGACCGAGTTTGATGGCGAAGTCGGCATTGAGGGCCACGCCTTGCTCATCGAGGACGAGTTCCGCCTTCTGCGGCTCGATTGTGCCTGCCAGTGCTTGCCCGAGGAACAGCAGGCAGCCCAGCACGGCCAGCGCCCGGTCAAGGCGTTTTTTCCAGCAGGGCATAGTAAAAACCGTCATGGGCATCCGTGGGCAAGAGTTGCAGTTCCAGCGCCTCCCCGCCGGTTGCCAGCCGGCGGGCATCGGGATGGCGCCGGATGAAATCTTCCAGTTGCCGGGCATTTTCGGCGGGGAACAGCGAGCAGGTACAGTAGAGCATTTTGCCACCCGGTGCCAGCGTCGGCCACAAGGCAGCCAGAATCCGCGCCTGCGTTCGTGCGAATCCTGCCACATCTTCCGGCCGTCGCAACCACTTGATGTCGGGATGACGGCGAGCTACCCCCGAGGCCGAACAGGGCACGTCGGCGAGGATGCGGTCAAAATGTCGTCCGTCCCACCATGCCCCCGGCTGGCTGGCATCGGCGACCTTTACGGTGGCCTGCAACCGCAGCCGGTCGAGGTTTTTGATGATGTCACGGGCACGCAGGGCATCGCGTTCGAGCGCGACGAGCGCGAGGTCGGCCCGTTCCAGCAGGTGGGCCGTCTTGCCGCCGGGTGCGGCACAGGCATCCAGCACGCGCTGGCCGTCATGCACGTCGAGCAGGGTGGCCGCGCGCTGCGCGCCCCAGTCCTGCACCGATAACCGACCCTCCCGGAAACCCGGCAGGCGGTCGACCGGCGCGGGTTGGTCGAGCAGGAACGCGGTGTCGTCGAGCGCCCTCCCGGAAAAATCGGCGCTGGCGGGACGGCGTTGGTTGAGTCGCAGGCACATCGGCGGATGGAGGTTGCCGGCAGCGGCGATGGCCTGCCAATCCTGGGGGTAGGCGGATTGCAGTTCCGCCAGCCACCAGGCCGGGTGGCGCCATCGGGCGACCTCATCCGTATCTGCCGCCGCCAGCAGTTCGTCGCGCCGGCGCAGGAAGTTGCGCAGCACCGCATTTACCAGCCCTTTGAAAGGCTTGCCGGCGGCCGTGACGGCCTGGTCGACCAGCGTGTGCGCTTCCTCGGGACGCCGTTCCAGCCGCGCCAGCGCGATCAGCAGCAGGGCACGGGTCGGCAGGTCCTTGAGCGGTTTTTGCAGCAACCGGCCGAGCAGGAAATCACCCCGGCCACGGTCGCGCAAGGTGCTGAAGCTCAGGTCAAGCGCCGCCGGGCGGACGGCTGCGGGTACTTGCGCGAGAATGGCTTCGGGCGTCTTGCCGCCCAGCACCGCCGCGACCGCGCGCGCTGCGGCGGCGAGGCTGTCAGAGAGCGGCGGCGAGGGCAAAGTGCTGGCCGGTCGTCAGCGCAAAGCCGGACAAAAAGTCGGCGCTGGCGAGACGGCGTCCGCCGGGTTTCTGCATTTCGACCAGTTTCACTGCACCTTCGCCGCAGGCCACGGTGATGCCGAGAGGACTGACGGCGAGGATTTCGCCCGGCTGCCCGTTGCCTTCCGCAGGCAGCGCCCGCCATAGCTTGATCGTGGTGTCGCCCAGTTGGGACGTGCAGCCGGGAAAGGGGTCGAAGGCGCGGATGCGGCGCTCGATCTCGCTGGCGGGCCGGCGCCAGTCGATCGCCGCCTCAGCCTTGTCGATCTTGTGGGCGTAGGTCACGCCTTCGGCGGGCTGCGCGGCGGGGGCCAGGGTTTCGATCTGGCGCAAAGCCTCGACAATCAATCTGCCGCCAAGTGCTACAAGCTGGTCATGCAGCGTGCTTGCCGTCTCGCCAGCGCCGACTTTTATGGTCTCGGTCAACAGCATCGGGCCGGTGTCGAGGCCGGCTTCCATGCGCATGATGGTCACGCCGGTTTCCGCATCGCCCGCCTCGAGGCAGCGCTGGATCGGCGCCGCGCCGCGCCAACGTGGCAGCAGCGAGGCATGGATGTTGAGGCAGCCGTGCTTTGGAATATCCAGCACTGCCTGCGGCAGGATCAACCCGTAGGCGGCCACCACCAGCACGTCGGCGCCTGCTGCGATCAGCGGGCCATGGGTGGCCGGGTCCTTGAGCCGCTCGGGCTGATGCACCACGATGCCGTGGGCCAGCGCCACCTGCTTGACCGGGCTGGCGATCAGCCTCTGCCCGCGGCCGGCGGGGCGGTCGGGCTGGGTGAGGACCAGCGGGACATCGAATCCGGCTGCCAGCAATGCCCGGAGGGCGACCGCGGCGAATTCCGGCGTGCCGGCAAAGGCAACTCTCATGCCGTGATTCTGGCTTGCTTGGCGAGCTTGGACTTGATGCGGAAACGCTTCAGGCGCGAGAGGTGTTCGACGAAGACAATGCCTTCCAGATGGTCGATCTCGTGCTGCAGGCAGACTGCCAGCAGGCCTTCCGCCTCGGTTTCGAAGACTTGGCCGTCCAGGTTCAGGGCACGCACCCTGACGCGGTGGTTGCGCCGCACCCGTTCGTAGATGCCGGGCACCGACAGGCAACCTTCCTCGCTTTCGCATTCGCCATCGTGTGTCAGGATCTCGGGATTGATGAACACCTGCAACTGCGATTTGTCTTCGGAAATGTCGATGGCGATGATCCGCTTGTGCACATTGACCTGGGTGGCGGCCAGACCGATGCCGGGCGCCTCGTACATGGTTTCGGCCATGTCGGCGACCAGCGTGCGGATGGCGTCGTCCACCACCGACACCGGGGCAGCCTTGGTGTGGAGGCGGGGATCGGGGTAGCGTAGTATGGGCAATAGAGCCATGAAACCAGCCTTATATGGGTTGATGCCCACCGGAATTGGGGGCAGAATCCGCATGATGCAGTAATTATGTGCCGGGAGGCCCGACCTATGCGACGCATTATATTCGCGCTGATATTGAGTTTTTCAACTGCTGCTGCCTTCGCCCAGGCACCGGCCACGGGTTCGCCGCCCATCGAACTGGCCCCCGATGCGCCCGATCGCCATATCGTCGTTCCCGGCGACACATTGTGGGGCATCGCTGCCAAGTTCCTCAAGGACCCCTTCCGCTGGCCCGACGTGTGGAGGATGAATAACGAGCAGGTGAAGAATCCTCACCGCATCTATCCCGGCCAGGTGGTCATCCTCGATCGCAGCGGTACCGATCCCCGGCTCAAGCTCGGCCAACTGGTCAAGCTCGAACCCCAGGTGCGCAGCAGTGCGCCGCCCAAGGAAATTCCCGCCATTCCGTCGCAGGCGATCGAGCCCTTCCTGTCACAGCCCCTGGTGATTGACCTGGTCCAGTTCCAGTCCGCACCACGGATCGTTGCCACCCAGGAAAACCGCGTATTCACCGGCAACGGCGATCTCATCTACGCTGCTGGTGTCGATCCGGCCATCAGGCAGTGGCAGATCTACCGGCCGGGCAAGCCTCTGGTCGATCCCGATACCAAGGATCCCGACAATCCCGACAAGCAGGTAGTGCTTGGCGTCGAGGCGATCTTCCTGGGCAATGCCCGGACGGTGAGCGCCGCGGACGAGGTCACCACGCTGGAAGTGACCAGCGTCAAGCAGGAAATCGGCCGCGGTGACCAGTTGGTGCCCGCCAGCCGCCCGGAAGTGATGAGCTATATGCCACACCTGCCCACCCAGCCGGTCAGCGGGCGCATCATGTCGTTGTACGGGGGTGTCGGCGAGGGTGGCCCGAATTCGATCGTCACCCTTTCCCGCGGCAAGCAGGACGGCCTGGAAATGGGCCATGTGCTGGCGATCTACCGGGCCGGCATGGCCGTGACCAACCGCTTCGACGACGACAAGCCGCAAATCCATGTCCTGCCCGACGAGCGCTACGGCATACTGTTCGTCTTCCGCGTCTTCGACCGGGTGTCCTATGCTCTGGTCGTCGAGTCTTCCCGGTCGGTCCTGCCCGGCGACCGCGTCAGCCCGCCCTGATTCTTGAGTAGCGGAGAACTCGTCGCCTGGCTCAGGCTCACCCTGATTCCGGGCATCGGCGGCGAAACCCAGCGCCAGCTTCTCAAGGCCTGCGGCGGACCCGAAGGCATCTTTGCCGCCCCGCCCGCCGCATTGCGCGGCATCCTGGGCAGCGGCCTGATCGAGCGTCTGCTGACCCACACTTGCGAAAGCGAAATCGCGGCGGCGCTCGCCTGGGTGGCCCAGCCGGGCAACCACCTGCTGACACTGGCCGACGCGGCCTATCCTCCGGCCCTGCTCACCACCCCGGATCCGCCGGTGCTGTTCTACGCCAAGGGAAATCTCGACCTGCTCAACCGGCCGGCCTTCGCCATCGTTGGCAGCCGCAACGCCACCAAACAGGGCGAGGCCAACGCCGCAGCCTTCGCTAGCGCACTGGCCGGCGCCGGCCTGACCATCGTCAGCGGCCTGGCTGCCGGTATCGATGCGGCGGCCCACCGGGGCGCGCTCAAGGAGAAAGCGTCAACCATCGCGGTGATCGGCACCGGCATCGACCGCATCTACCCGGCCAGCAATGCCGCCCTAGCGCGCGAAATCGCCGAGCACGGCGTGATCGTCAGCGAATTTCCGCTCGGTACGCCGCCGATCGCCGCCAACTTCCCGCGCCGCAACCGGCTGATCGCCGGCCTGACGCGCGGCTGCCTGGTGGTCGAAGCGGCACGCCAAAGCGGCTCGCTGATCACGGCGCGGCTGGCGGCGGAAGCCGGGCGCGACGTGTTCGCCATCCCCGGCTCGATCCACTCGCCGCAGTCGAAAGGCTGCCACGCGCTCATCCAGCAGGGGGCGAAGCTGGTCGAGTCGGCGCAGGACATCCTCGAAGAGCTCCGCTGGGAACATGTTGTTAATCCTGCTGGCTTGCCCGCAGTAAAGGAGGCCGAGACCGATCCGGTGCTGATAGCGCTCGGCCGCGATCCTTGCGATCTCGACACCCTGGCCGCGCGTAGCGGCCTGCCCGCCGATGCCTTGCTGGCGCAACTGTTCACGCTTGAAATGGAAGGTCGCGTTGCCCAGTTGCCGGGTGGTCGCTACCAGCGATTGAACTGATTCAAGGCAGAAATCAAGCCACGGCCTTCGCCCACTGTTCAGCGCGTTTGTTTTTCCAAGTCTTATCCCCTATGATTTGATCGCACCGGCAGCCATCTGTGAGCCGTCAGAGGAGAAACCGATGAGCGCAGCAATCAGTTTTCTGGAAGGCAGGATCACCATCGATCCTGATATTTGCAATGGCAAGCCGACGATTCGCGGCAAGCGCATCACGGCGCAAACCATTCTGGAATATCTGGCGGCCGGGGATAGCGAGGAAGAAATCCTTTTCCAATATCCCAGTCTCGAACCAGAGGACATCAAGGCTTGCCTGACCTGTGCTGCCCGTCTGATGAATGATCGCTACGAATTATCACGGGTTGCCTGAATGGCGCGCTTCCTGATCGATGCCAACCTGCCCTATCGGTGGGATGTTTGGGCGGACGGTCAATTTCAGCATGTGTTCGATCTCGGAGATGATTTGCCGGATAGAGTCATCTGGGAGCACGCGCGGCTGAACGACCTGGTCATTGTCACGAAGGACTGCGACTTTTCCGACTGGATCATGCTGACCGAACCTCCCCCTAGGGTTATCCACTTCAGGATTGGCAATCTGCGGTTACGCGATTTCAAGGCACTGGTAGATCGCATCTGGCCGACCGTGGCTGAATTGATTGCCCGTCACAAGCTTGTCATCGTTCTCCCGAACTCTATTGAGAGCATCGCGTAGACGCCGTCCCGCCAGCGTCGACTTTTCGGGGCGTAGTGACAGTGACTTGCAAGTTTCCGGCAAGGACGACTAATATCCGCCCCCTTATGAGCAAACAACTGATCATTGCCGAGAAGCCCTCCGTCGCCCAGGACATCGCCAAGGCCCTGGGCGGCTTTACCCGCGAGGGCGAATTTTTCGAGAGCGAGCACTATGTATTGAGTTCGGCCATCGGCCACCTGCTCGAACTCGCCGTGCCCGAGGAATACGATGTCAAGCGCGGCAAGTGGACCTTCACCCATCTGCCGGTGATCCCTCCGCGCTTCACCCTCAATCCCATCGACAAGACCGCCGACCGCCTGCGCCTGCTGACGCGCCTGATCAAGCGCAAGGACGTGACCGACCTGGTGAACGCCTGCGACGCCGGACGCGAAGGCGAACTGATCTTCCGTTATGTTGCCCAGCATGCCAGGACGGACAAGCCGGTCCGGCGCCTGTGGCTGCAATCGATGACCGCGACGGCGATCCGCGACGGCTTCGCCCGCCTGCGCACCGACAGCGAGATGCTGCCGCTGGCCGATGCCGCGCGCTGTCGTTCCGAGGCCGACTGGCTGATCGGCATCAACGGCACCCGCGCCATGACCGCCTTCAATTCGCAGGAAGGCGGCTTCTACAAAACCACCGTCGGCCGCGTCCAGACGCCGACCCTGGCCATCCTGGTCGAGCGCGAGAAAGTCATCCGTTCCTTCCAGCCGCGCGACTACTGGGAAGTCGAGGCCGAGTTCCAGGCGGTCGCGGGTACGTACCGGGGCAAATGGTTCGACGAGAAATTCAGGAAATCCGAAGACGAGCATGCGAAGGCGGAACGCCTGTGGGAGGCCGGATCCGCTGAGGCGCTGCGCCAGAAATGCCTCGGCAAGCACGGCGAGGTCAGCGAAGAGGCCACGCCCAAGACCGAAGCCTGCCCGTTGCTCTACGATCTGACCAGCTTGCAGCGCGACGCCAACGGCCGTTTCGGTTTCTCGGCGCGCAACACGCTGGCAATCGCCCAGGCTCTGTACGAGCGCCACAAGGTGCTCACCTACCCGCGGACCGACAGCCGCTACCTGCCCGAAGACATGCTCGGTGCCGCCAGGGACACGCTGCGCGCCCTGAGCGAAACGGCCTTCGGCAAACATGCCGGCGAGGTGCTGAAAAACGGCTGGGTGCATCCCACCAAGCGCATTTTCAACAATGCCAAGGTATCGGACCACTTCGCCATCATTCCCACCGGCACGCCACCGAAAAACCTGAGCGAGCCGGAACAGAAACTCTACGACCTGGTGGTTAGGCGTTTCATCGCCATTTTCTATCCCAGTGCCGAATACCTCGTCACCACGCGCATCACCCGGGTCGACAAAGAACCCTTCAAGACGGTCGGCAAGGTGCTGGTCACGCCCGGCTGGCTGGCCGTCTATGGCAAGGAGGCGCAGGGAGATGAAGACAACCCCAACCTGCCGCCGTTGCAAAAGAAGGAGCGCGTCTGGGCCAACGATGTCGAGGTCAAGGCCAGCGCCACCAAGCCGCCGCCGCGCTTCAACGAAGCGACGCTGCTGTCGGCGATGGAAGGCGCGGGCAAGCTCATCGATGACGAAGAACTGCGCGAAGCCATGGCCGAGCGCGGCCTCGGCACGCCGGCCACCCGCGCGGCCACCATCGAGGGCCTGATCGCCGAGGAATACCTGCATCGCAACGGTCGCGAACTCCAGCCGACCGCTAAAGCTTTTAACCTGTTGTTTGCCCTGGAAGAACTCAAGGTCGACGAAATCCGCTCGCCGGAACTGACCGGCCTGTGGGAATGGAAGCTCAAGGAGATGGAACACGGACGCCTCAAGCGCGAGGAGTTCATGTCCCATATCACCGAGCAGACGCAGGTGATGGTGGAACGCATCAAGACCGGCGAATTCGTCGATGCCGATTTCGGCACGCTCAAGACCCCCTGCCCCAAATGCGGCGGCGCGATTCACGAGACCTACCGGCATTTCAAGTGCGATAAATGTGACTACAGGCTGTGGAAGGTCGTGGCCAGCCGCCAGTGGGAACCCGAGGAAATGGACGAACTGCTGAAGAACCGGCAGATCGGCCCGCTACAAGGCTTCCGCAGCAAGATGGGGCGCGCCTTCGCCGCCCTCATCAAGCTCAATGACGAACATGCGCCGAGCTTCGACTTCGGCAACGAGGAAGCGGAAGGCGCCGAGGAAGTCGATTTCAGCGGCCAGGAACCGCTGGGCGTCTGCCCGAAGTGCGCCGCGCGCGTCTTCGAGCAGCCGATGGCCTATGTGTGCGAGAAAGCCACCGGCGCTAACAAGACCTGCGATTTCCGCTCGGGCAAGGTGATCCTGCAGCAGGAAATTTCAAAAACCGAGATGCAGAAGCTTCTGGAAACCGGCAAGACCTCATTGCTCAAGGGTTTCGTCTCCAACCGTACCCGCAAGAAGTTCTCTGCCTATCTGGTACGCAGTGCCGACGGCAAGGTCGGCTTCGAGTTCGAGCAGCGGGCGGCCAAGTTGCCGAAAGAGGCGTCGGCCAAAAAGCCCGCAGCGAAGAAACCCGCCGCAAAAAAGAAAGCCTAGGGGTTCGCCCAGAAGCGGCTGACGTCCTCGATGCTCCAGGTGGCGGCATCCTCGCGGCTGACAATCTTTTCGGCGCCCTGTTTGGTGAGGTTGATCAGTTCCGGCGGGATGTAGGTCTTCGATTTGGTCGAGAAGAACACCTTGACCTGCGGCGTCAGCAGGGACTTGGGCGACTGCTCGATCACCACGCCGAGGCGGCCGGACGAGAGCTTGACCAGCGAACCGATCGGATAGATGCCGATGCTCTTGACGAAAGCCTGGAACACGCGCGTGTCGAAATGCCCCGACCACTCGGTCATCTTGCGGATCGACTCGGCCGGGTCCCAGCCCGATTTGTAGGGGCGGTTCGAGGTGATCGCGTCATAGACATCGCAGACCGCGCCCATCTTGGCGTAGAGGCTGATCTCGGCATCCTTGAGTCCCTTCGGATACCCGGAGCCGTCAATCTTTTCGTGATGGTAGAGGCAGACGACGAGCGAAATCGCGCCGGCGCCGCCGCCTTCCACCAGCAGGCGGTGGCCCTCGACCGGATGGCTCTTGATGATGCGGAATTCTTCGTCGGTGAGCTTGCCCGGCTTGTTGAGCACCTCCATCGGCATCAGCGCCTTGCCCAGGTCGTGCAACAAGCCCGCCATGCCGGCCGCGCGGATAGTCTGGTCGTCGAGCGACAGCTGGCGCGCCAGCGACACCATCAGGGCGCAGACGGCCACGGAATGCATGTAGGTGTAGTCGTCGGCCGAGCGCAGCCGCGCCAGGCTGATCAGGGCACCGGGGTTGCGCAGCACCGAGCTGGAAATCTCGTCGACCAGCGCGGCGGCGGCTTCATGATCGACCGCCTTGCCCATGCGTACTTCCTGGAACATGGAAACGACGGCTTCCTTGCCCTGAGCGCAGATCCTGGCGGCGCGCTGGAGTTCCTCGGTCCGCGAGCAGCGCACTTCGGCCGGTTGGGGCTGCGGAATGTGCTTCAGCACCGCATTGATCCGCGCTTCGGTTTCCGGCTTGGTGGCACCGGCGACGTCGACGCCTTTGCCGATGTCGATCCATACCTCCTTGATGTTGCAGCTCTGGATCTGGCGCAGGTCATCCGGGTTGTCGATGACGAAATCCTCGCGCCAGAACGGATGATCCATCCAGGAGCCGCAGAACTCATGGACGTGCATGCCAAGGGTGAGTTGACCGATGGCGATTTTTTTCAACATGCTAGACTCGCCGGCCCTTGAATGTGTGTTGCAACATGGACTTATACCCGCTGTTTCAGGCCCTGGTTCTCGGCATCGTCGAAGGACTCACGGAGTTTCTGCCGATCTCCAGCACTGGTCATCTGATTCTAGCCGGAGACCTGCTCGGATTTAACGACGAACGCGGCAAGTTGTTCGAAATCGTCATCCAGTCCGGCGCCATCCTCGCCGTGGTCTGGGAATACCGCGCCCGCTTCGGGAAAATGCTGGCCGGACTGCCCGGCGATCCGGTCGCGCGCCGCTTCATCGGCAACCTCGCCATTGCCTTCGTGCCGCTCGCCGTGCTGGGGCTGCTGTTTGGCAAGGCGATCAAGGCGCACCTGTTCGCGCCGGTGCCGGTGGCGCTGGCCTTCATCCTCGGCGCCTTAATCATCCTCTGGGCCGAGAAGCGCGAGCACACCATCACCATCCCGACAGTCGATGAGATCGGCCCGCTCGATGCCCTCAAGCTCGGCCTGGCCCAGGCCTGCGCGCTGATTCCCGGCACCTCGCGCTCCGGCGCCACCATCATCGGCGGGCTGTTCTGCGGGCTCTCCCGCCAGGCTGCCACCGAGTTTTCCTTCTTCCTCGCCGTGCCCACCCTTGGCGCCGCCACGCTCTATCAGCTTTACAAGGAACGCCACCTGCTGGCCTGGGACGATCTCGGCCTGTGGGTGGTCGGCTTCGTTGCGGCCTTCGTTTCGGCTTTCCTGTGCGTGCGCTGGTTGTTGCGCTACATCATGTCGCACGACTTCACGCTGTTCGCCTGGTATCGCATCGCCTTCGGCATCGTGGTGCTGGCCACCGCGCACTGGGGATGGGTCGATTGGACGGTGCATTGATCCTCTATCTGCACGGCTTCACCAGTAGTCCGCAATCCGCCAAGTCCCGCTCGCTGGCGGCGCGCCTGGCGACGTTGGGTCTGGCCGACCGGCTGCTCTGCCCGCAACTGTGTGCTTCGCCGGCAGACGCCATCGTTCTGGCCGAAAGCCTTATTGATAAAGTCGGCGCTGGCGGGACGGCGTCAGCCGGATCCGCCGCGTGCATGGGGGCGGCAATCACGCTCGTCGGTTCCTCGCTCGGCGGCTTCTACGCCACGTATCTTGCCGAAAAGCATGGTCTGAAGGCGGTCCTGATCAACCCGGCTGTCGTTGCCGCCATCCAGCTCGAACGCTATCTCGGCCAGCAGACCTGGCTCTACACCGGCGAGACCTTCGAGTTCACGCGCGACCACATCGACGAATTGCGGGCGCTGCAAATCACGCAACTGGCCGACCCGACCCGCTACTGGCTGCTGGCCGAGGAAGGCGACGAAATTCTCGACACCCGCCAGGCCGTCGTCCGCTATGCCGGTGCGCGCCAGACCGTGCTGCCCGGTGGCGACCACAGCTTCACCCGCTGGGACGACTACCTCGACGAGATCATCGACTTCGCCGGCCTGACATGACGGCTACCCAGCAACGCGACGGCATCGCTGCCGCACTCAGTGCCTATGCCATCTGGGGGCTGGTGCCGATTTTCTTCAAGCAACTCGGCGGCGTGCCGGCGCTGGAAATCATCGCCCACCGGGTGGTCTGGTCGCTGCTGCTGGTCGGCGGTTTTCTCGCCGCACGCGGCGCACTTGGCCCGGTCTGGCACCATGCCCTCAATCCGCGCACCCTGGCGCATGCGGCCCTGGCTGCGGCGCTGGTGATGAGCAACTGGCTGATCTTCGTCTGGGCGGTGAACGCCGACCGCATCCTCGAAACCAGCCTCGGCTACTTCATTACACCGCTGCTCACCATCGTACTGGGCGTGATCGTACTGCACGAACGCCTGCGGTCGCGCCAGTGGGCCGCCGTGCTGCTGGCGGTCGTCGGCGTCACCCTCGAAACCTGGCGCATCGGCGGCCTGCCGTGGGTGTCGCTCGGTCTGGCCGCCACTTTCGGCAGCTATGGCCTGTTGCGCAAACAGCTTCCCGTAGATGCGGCCGGTGGCCTGTTCCTCGAAACCGCCTGCGCCGCGCCGGCCGCCCTTGCTTACCTGCTTTGGCTGGGCGGCAGCGGCAGTTTCGGGCAAGCAGCCGCGACCGATGCGCTGCTAATCGCCTCGGGCCCCGTGACCGCCATCCCGCTGTTGCTGTTCGCCATCGGCGCGCGGCGCCTGCCGCTGGCGACCATGGGCTTCCTGCAGTATCTCGCCCCCTCGCTTTCCTTCGGCGTGGCGATCCTGTTCTACGCCGAACCGATGAACGCCACGCGCCTGCTGGCATTTGCGGCGATCTGGACGGGGCTTGCCCTCTACACTGTGGACCTGCTGTGGCAGAGACGATGACGCAGGTTATGTGCGATGATTCTGCCCGAGTCAAACATCTGGATCATGGCGCAACCAGAACAACAAGCCCGGGAGGACATTGACCGCCTGCTCGTCGCGGCAGGCTGGCGCGTTTTCGACATCGCCCAAGCCAATATCCATGCCGCGCGCGGCGTGGCCCTGCGCGAATTCTCCCTCGAATCCGGTTACGGCTTTGCCGACTACCTGCTCTACCTTGACGGCAAGGCCGCCGGCATCATCGAAGCCAAGAAGCAGGGCGCCACCCTGACCGGCGTCAAGGCCCAGTCCGGCAAGTACGCGCAGGGCCTGCCTGCCGCCCTGCCGGCCTGGCGCCGGCCGCTGCCCTTCCTCTACGAATCGACCGGCATCGAGACCCATTTCACCAATGGCCTCGATCCCGAGCCGCGCGCCCGCTCCGTCTTCGCCTTCCACACGCCCGAGCTGCTGGTCGACTGGCTGCGCTATGCGGGCAACACCGGCAGCGACCCCGGCGTGGCCGAGTCCGTACCCACCTTTCTGGCCCGCCTCAAGGCCATGCCGGCACTGGTGGAAACCGGCCTGTGGCCGGCCCAGGTCAAGGCCATCCGCAACCTGGAACAATCGCTCGCCGCCAACAAGCCCCGCGCACTGATCCAGATGGCCACCGGCAGCGGCAAGACCTTCACGGCGATTTCCTTCATCTACCGCCTGATCAAGTTCGCCGGCGCCCGGCGCGTGCTGTTCCTGGTCGACCGCGGCAACCTCGGCCGCCAGACCAGGAAGGAATTCGATCAATACGAATCGCTCTACAACAACTACAAGTTCGGCGAGGAATTCATCGTCCAGCACCTCACCGGCAACACCCTCGACAAGACCGCGCGCGTCACCATCAGCACCATCCAGCGCATGTACTCGATGCTCAAGGGCCGCGAACTGGCCGACGAGGACGACGAGCATTCCACCGAAGAAATTGAAAGCCTGTTCAGGGAGCCGGAGCCCATCGGCTACAACCCGGCCATCCCGATCGAGACCTTCGACATCATCGTCACCGACGAGGCGCATCGCTCCATCTACAACCTGTGGCGCCAGGTGCTCGTATACTTCGACGCCCATTTGATCGGACTCACCGCCACGCCCAACAAGCAGACCTTCGGCTTCTTCAACCAGAACCTGGTGATGGAATGCCGGTCATGAACACGTTACTATCCCATTCCAGCCGGACGTAAACGTAAGCAATACCGCGCAGCGGGCGATATTTCGCGGCCCACGCGGGTGACTCGGCGTTAAGGTCGGCGTCGGGCACTTGATCGACCGATCCCATATGCTTTTTGATTCTCGCCTTGCCCGCGAAGCGGCCGGCGCTCACCATGCCGGCGGCGTCGAGCGCGCCGACCGACTCGTCATTGAAGATCGCATCGCCGATCGTCTTGACGCGGTGCCCGGCGAGAGCGACCACCAGATGCAGGTATTTATGATTGTCTCCGCTGCTACACGCATAGACCAGCACACCCGAGGCTTGCGTGGTGCCGTAGATCAACCCGGCGCGGCTCGGTCGAGGCGCGAATCATCTGGGTGCGGGAACTCGCCTCTGAGGTAAAGGAGGGCGTCTCGCTGTTGCCGGAGAGCGAACTGGATACCCATGACAAGGCGCCGCTGAAAGCGGCTTTAACAAATAGCTGAGTCCAGAATGCGCCGTTCATCGCAGTGCTTAAAGCCCACGCAGTCGCCACTTCTGTGCCAATCGTGACTGCGGCTGTAATAATGGCGGTGGCCATCTAGACTGCCCTGATAAAGGAGGGTTTTGTCATGAAAATAGCCACCACCATCAGCGCCTTGATGTTTTCCATCACCGTCACCGTCACCACCGACACCGTCGCCGCAGACGCCGCGTCCAGGCAAAAGCCGGGAGTTGACGCGACGATCCTCATCAGCAAGGAGTTTGCCCCCGCCGGAAAAATCTTTTTCGCAATGTATGTCGTGGCCCTTGACCACCTGGCGATCCGTGCGGCAGAAACCTGCCCGGACGGATGGGACAAGCTGGCCGAATACTCGCGAGGTAGCGGCGAGACGCCCGTTCTGACGTGGGAAATCCGCTGCATCACACCACCCGCAACGCCTGCAGCCATAGCCCCAACGGCACCCAGGTAACCCCGACCGGGCCGGCGGCGGCTGCCTCGATGCCGACCACCACCCCCAACGCCTTGCCGGCGGGCGTCGCAAACATGATCACATCGCCGCTCTGCGCCAGGGCCGGCGCGATCGGCGCCCCCAGCGAGCGCGTGACATAAACCGCCAGGTCGCGCGCGCCGTTACTGCGCAACGCGCGCGCCGCGCCCCGCGCCGTCGAGTAACGCCCCCGAAATGGGGCGGCATGATCCACGTCGGTCATGGCCAACACCAAGTCCGCCGCGAACAGGGCGCAATCTCGCCGCCCCCAGGCGAATGGCACCGGCAGCCACGATAGAACTGTGCCGGAAACGCTCATGGCCGGTACATCGGCCGGAGGCGCCGCCTTGGCAACGAGCAATCAGGAGTCGATGCGAAACATTGGGCAAGAACGTATTAGCCAAATTCGTCTTCCTCTACCGCCCCTCTCCGAACAACACCGCATCGTCGCCGAAGTAGACCGCCTGCTCTCCATCGCCCGCGAAGCCGAGGCCGAGGTCGAGGCCAATCTCAGGCGCGCGCAGGGGGTGCGGCAATCTGTCCTGGCAAAGTCATTTGCCGGATAATTGCACCTGAATCTCACCGACGCACCCGATCATGTCTGCGCTACACACCATTCCCGTCAATCCCGAACTCCTTTCCTGGGCACGCCAGGAAAGCGGCTTCGAGCTTTTTCGGGTGGCGAAGCGGCTGAACGTCAAGCCGGAGAAGGTTGAAGCGTGGGAAACCGGCGAGAAACAGCCAACGATGCGCCAGGTCGAGAACCTCGCGCGGTTCCTCCATCGACCGCTCAGCATTTTTTTCCTGCCTCAGCCGCCGCAACTGACGCCGCTCGCCGCCGAGTACCGTCGCCTGCCCCATGTGATTCCCGGTCACGAATCACCTGAATTGCGGCTAGGACTGCGGCAAATGCTGACGCGCCGGGACAACACATTGAACCTGATGGGGGAGCTTGGCGAGCACGTTACCGAATTCGCGTTCAGTGCGAGGCTCGACGAGGCTCCAGTCGCCGTCGGTGCGCGACTGCGGGCCGCGACAACGATATCGCTGGATGAACAGCTTGCCTGGCCCAACGAATGGCGCGCTTGGGCAACATGGCGCGCCGCAATCGAAAACCTCGGCGTTCTGGTTTTCCAGTTCAGCAAGGTGGCGCTTTCCGAAGTGCGTGGTCTGGCATTGTTGCGCACACCGCTGCCCGTCGTCGGCATCAACAGCAAGGAAATTCCCGAGGTGTGTTGCTTCACAGCCTTGCACGAGGTCGTGCATCTGATGCTGGCCGCCGGGCATCAGGAAGAACCTGCCATCAAAGAAAATCGATCCGGCGAGGAATGGAACGACGTCGAACGATTCGCCGAGATTGCCGCCAGCCATGCTCTGGTGCCGGAAGCGGCGCTGAACCATGAGATTGCTTCACTCAAGTTGACGGAGTGGGACATTGCGTCGACGCGGCGGCTTGCGCGGCGATTTCGCATAACGCCGCTCGCGATGGCAACGCGCCTGCGCGAGTCCGGCTACATGAACTGGGCGCGCTATCAGGCTTGGCGTCAGGAATGGGATGAGTACGTCGCCAGCCTGCCCGAGCGTGGTAAGGGTTTTGCCACGCCGGTATCGAAGGCACTTGGACGTAACGGGCGCCCGTTCACGCAACTGGTGCTGGAAGCGCTCTCGGCAAATCGAATCACGCCCGTCACCGCCGCCCGTTATCTCGATTTGAAGTTCGAGCATTTCGAGAAACTGAAGGCTGCGATTCGCGATGCGGCCTCGGGAATAGCGGGCGATGACTGACGGCGCGCCGCAACTGCTCTATTCGGTCGACATCAGTTCATTCATGGACTGGCAAGCGCGTTACTACCCCGTGGATGTTTTCGCCAGCATCGTGGAGCGCGCCGACAACCTGATTACCGCCAAGTGGTTTCTTGCGCCGGCCTTGGTAAAGGAATAGTTGTCGATTGTGGGCACGGGCGATCTGACTGCCTGGGCAAAAGCACGGCCATCGATCTTCGTTCCGACGGGCGATCTCCTTGTGGAAGCGCAGGCAATCCAGAATGCCTTTCCCGGCTTGCGCGACCCCAAGGCGGAATTCGAGGAAGCGGATGCCTATGTGATCGCGCTCGCCAAGATTCGCGGCGGAATCGTCATCACGCAGGAAACTCCCGCTGCGGAGAAGCGTAACCCCAAACGCAGCCATTTCATCCCCGATGTATGTCGGGAGATGGGAATTCCTGCTTCAACCTCTTGGGCTTGATGCGTCGCGAGAATTGGACGTTCTGACGCAGGTGCCGTCTCGCCAGCGCCGACTTTCCTTCGCAACACCGCATGGCTGAATCGGGGCGGGTTTCATATGTTTAAACCACGTGAATTACGCAAACCCGTAGTTTGCTTAACCATGAAAAGTTAAACTTGCACTGGTTTGATATTGGCTGTATTTTGCAAACCATGAATAAGCGTAATTCGTCAAAGTTAAACCGTTTGCACAGCCTGCTGGAGGAAGGGCTGCTGGCGCCAACCTCGTGGCTGGAGGAGCAAGGCTATTCTCGTGCGTTGCTGTCGAAGTACGTCGAGAGCGGTTGGTTGGTATCGCCAGCACGTGGTGTATATCGTCGCCCGGGGCCGCAACTGAAGTGGCAGCATGTCGTTGCGAGCCTCCAACTTCTAGCCGGCAGTTTTTTGCATGTCGGGGGGCGGACGGCGCTGATCCATCGTGGCTTGGGCCAATACGTTCGCTTGAGCGGGGCGGAGACAATCCTGCTCCATGGGCCGGAAGTGCTGCCAGCCTGGGTTAATAAGCTCGGGCTGCAAGAACGCTTCGTTGTTCGTAACGACGCCATGTTCGGCGCACTGCGCGCACGGTTGGATACGCAGGGGGTGCTGGTCGACTTTCACGACCAGCCGATAGGTGCCGGGCAGCTCGCCGACTTCGGCTTGCAGCAAATGACCTGGGGTGCCTGGGATTGGGGTCTCCTGTATTCATCGGACGAGCGGGCGATGCTCGAAGTGTTGCAGGACGTGCCGACGAAGGAGTCGGTTTACGAGGCCGATGTGCTGATGCAAGCCTTGGGACATCTGCGACCGGCGCGCGTCAGCGCGCTGCTTCAGGCTTGTGCGAGTGTGAAGGTGAAACGCCTGTTCCTGGCGCTGGCGGACCGCCACCGGCACGCATGGTTGGCACATCTGGATTTGACCAAGGTGGACCTGGGCACAGGCAAACGCATGCTGGTGCGCGGCGGGAAACTGCACCCGAAGTACCTGATCACCCTGCCGGCAGACCTTGATGATTACGCCCAATAGTCCCTACGTCGGGCAGGTCCGGCTGCTGGTGAGCGTATTACCTGTCGTTGCTCGCGAAGAATGTTTTGCGCTCAAGGGCGGTACGGCGATCAACCTGTTCGTACGCGATCTGCCGCGCTTGTCGGTCGATATCGATCTTGCGTATTTGCGGGTGGGTGACCGGGCTACCGCATTGACGGAAATCGATACCGCCCTGGGCAGAATATCTACCGCATTGACCGGACGTCCCTTCAGCTTTCGGGTGCGTCCGGGCAAACATCAGGACGGCGCTGTCTGCGGCTTGCTGGTGGCCGATCGCTTGGCGGAAATCAAGATCGAGGTGTCGCCGGTGTTGCGCGGCACGGTGTATCCGGAGTCAAAACGGCGGATCGTGGCGGCAGCGGAGGCCGAGTTCGGTTTTGCCGAGGTACCCGTTGTTTCGTTTGCGGACTTGTACGCGGGCAAGATCGTTGCGGCACTGGATCGCCAGCATCCGCGTGACCTGTTCGACGTGAAGCTGCTCCTGGCGGCTGAAGGAATCAGCGACGAATTGTTTCGCGCCTTCCTGGTCTATCTGATCAGCCACGATGGCTCAATCGCGCGTGTATTGAATCCGACAGCGAAGCCCTTGAACGACTTGTTCGAGCGTCAGTTTGTCGGGATGACTGCCGAACCTGTGACGCTTGAAGATCTGGAACAGACACGCGTCGATTTGATTTCGGCCTTGCATGGACAGCTTGGCGACCGCGAAAAGATCTTCTTGATTTCGCTCAAGCGCGGCGAGCCACAATGGGATCTGCTTGGCGTGGCGCACGCGCCGGACTTGCCTGCCGTGCGCTGGAAGCTGCAGAACCTCGCCCGAATGGAAACTAGGAGGCGCCGTGAGACGATTGGCGACCTCGAACGCGTATTGGAGAGCATCTAGGAACATGAACGCCTCGACCCTCGTCCAGAAACTCTGGAACTACTGCAACGTCCTGCGC
>JACDZJ010000165.1_pt1 | contig 28112 bp, 22 predicted proteins | sample 7365721 | NCBI WGS metagenome assembly JACDZJ01 (sample SAMN15143480, study PRJNA637477) | pond metagenome | biome: freshwater wetland ecosystem [ENVO:00000243]; feature: pond [ENVO:00000033]; material: pond water [ENVO:00002228]; isolation source: pond water containing pink berries ... | reverse complement strand
AGTCCCAAGGCCGCTACGGCGAGGCCGAGCCGCTCTACCGCCGGGCGCTGGCGGCCAGCGAGATGGTGCTGGGGGCCGAGCATCCCCAGACCCTCCTGAGCGTCAACAATCGGGCCGCCCTTTACAAGTCCCAAGGCCGCTACGGCGAGGCCGAGCCGCTCTACCGCCGGGCGCTGGCGGCCCGCGAGAAGGTGCTGGGGGCCGAGCATCCCGATACCCTCACGAGCGTCAACAACCTGGCCGCCCTGTACCAGTCCCAAGGCCGCTACGGCGAGGCCGAGCCGCTCTACCGCCGGGCGCTGGCGGCCCGCGAGAAGGTGCTGGGGGCCGAGCATCCCGATACCCTCACGAGCGTCAACAACCTGGCCGCCCTGTACCAGTCCCAAGGCCGCTACGGCGAGGCCGAGCCGCTCTACCGCCGGGCGCTGGCGGCCAGCGAGATGGTGCTGGGGGCCGAGCATCCCCAGACCCTCGGGAGCGTCAACAACCTGGCCTTGCTGTACCAATCCCAAGGCCGCTCCGGCGAGGCCGAGCCGCTCTCCCGCCGGGCGTTGGCGGCCCGCGAGCGGGTGCTCGGGGCCGAGCATCCCGATACCCTCCAGAACCTCAACAACCTGGCTTTCCTGTACGAGTCCCAAGGCCGCTCCGGCGACGCCGAGCCGCTCTACCGCCGGGCGCTGGCGGCCCGTGAGCGGGTGCTGGGGGTTGGGCACCCGCAAACGATCACAACCCAGATCAATCTAGCCGTGCTGTTCGTCAACCAGGACCGTATTGGCGCGGCACTGCGTCAACTGCGCGCCCTGGACGAGCGCATGCGCGCTTTGGTCGCCCAAGAGCTGGCAAGCACCGAGCAGGAGTCCGTGCGGCTCGCCCAGCTCGCCGCGGAGGCGCGTCTTCAACACGTCGTCTTCACCCTGGCCCTGGCCCACCCGCGCGACCTGGAGGCCCAGGGGTTCGCGGCCGACGTGCTGCTGCGCTGGAAGCGTCTGGCCGCCGACGAGGAGTCGGTGGTGGTCCGGCTGGCCCGCACCAGCCAGGACCCACGGGTGGTCGAGTTGGCCGGGTCGGTGCGCGGCGCCCGGGCCGAGCTCGCGCGCCTGACGGGCCTGTCGCTGGAGAAGATGAACGAGGACCAGCGCGAGTCCCATCGCAGCGCGCTGGACGACGCCGACGCCGAGGTCGGTCGGCTGGAGGTCGCGCTGGCGCAGCTCAGCCGGACCTTCCGCGGACAGCAGGCGCGCCGCGGGGTGGAGTGGGAGTCGGTGCAGTCCGCCCTGCCGGCGGGCACGGCACTGCTGGAACTGCGCGCCTTCAAGCCCTATGACTTCAAGACCGACAAGTTCGGCGAGCTCCATTGGCTCGCCCTGCTGCTGCCGGCCGAGCCGCCGGCCGACTGGGCGCAGGGGAAGGGCGAGGCCCCGCCGCTGCGGTTCTGGGACCTGGGCGCGGTGGCGGACAGCACGGCGGCGCTCGCCGCACTGAGCACCGGCGACGCGGCGGCCGCCGCCGGGCTCTATCAGACCCTGTTCGGCCCCATCGACCGTGAGCTCGCCCGCTACCAGACCCTGTTCCTGGCCCCGGACGGGGTGCTGGACCTGGTCGCCTTCGCGCGCCTGCGGGTGCCGGCCGAGGAGCCCGTGGCGGCGGGGGCGCCCGCCGGGCGCTGGTGGATCGAGCGCCAGGCACTGCGCACGGTGCGGGTCGGGCGCGACCTGGTGGCGTTCGAGCGCGCGGCGACACCCGCGGGCGGGATGCTGGCGCTCGGCGGGGTGGACTATGAGCGGTTCGCGGGGGTCGGGCCGGGCGCGGAGGGCGCGCGGGCGGCGAGCGCAGCCGCGGTGTCGTCGGAACCGGGTGGTGCGGGGGCAGCGCCGGGGCGGTCGGGGGCGGATGCGGAGGGCGGGGTGATGGGTTTCGCTGCGCTCTATCCATCCTACGGGGGCGGCGCGGTCGGCGCGATGAACGAACGGCTGCGTGCCGAGCGCGGACGCTTTGAGGCGCTGGAGAACACCGGCCCCGAGGTCGCGGAGGTGCTGAACTATTTCTGGGAGCCCGACAACCGCACCCCGCGCAAGGAACCCCTGACCGGCCCGGCGGCGACCGAGTCCGGGCTCAAGACCCGGCTCGCGCCGGGGCGCATGGCCCCGCGGGTGCTGCACCTGGCCACCCACGGCTTCTTTCTCGCCGCCCAGGCGGGAACAGGCACGGGCGCGGCCCCGGCCGGCGGCCGGGACCGCGCCCTGACGCTTGCGGGTCTGGCGCTCGCCGGTGCCAACCGCGGGCTCGAAGGCGGGCGCGACGCGGGCGGTGACGACGGCATCCTCTATGCCCTGGAGGCCCAGGACCTGAACCTGGAAGGCACCGACCTGGTGGCGCTCTCCGCCTGCAACACCGGCCAGGGGCGGGTGGATGTCAGCGAGGGCGCCCACGGCCTGGTGCGCGCCTTCCAACTCGCCGGCAGCCGTCATGTGCTGATGACCCAGTGGACCCTGAACGACCCGCTGGCCCGGGAGTTCATGCGCGCCTTCTACAAGCGCTGGCTGACCCCCGAGGGCATCACCGACCCGGCCGCGGCGCTGCGCGCCACCCAGCGCGAGTGGATCGGAGGCGACGATCCGGTGCGCGCCGATCCGCGCTATTGGGCGCCCTATGTGCTGATCGAGCGGGGGTGAGAGTGAAGGCGTCAGGGTTAGAAGACCCGGACCCTGGCGGCTGGGCGCCCCGGGTCTCTCTCTATCCCCAGGCGCTGACTCAGGCCTTCGAGGACGCCGACGCCTGGGAGGCCGAGAGCGACTGCTTCTCCTTCCAGATCCTCCTTCCCATGCTGCCCGCGACCTAGTCTGGTCACCCGCCACGAAAGGGTCTGGCGCGTAGATTGCTGAGTGTGGGTCATCAAGTCTGCTTGACCGCGGTGGGTCACCCGCCTAACCGGCGAGCGGTCGCACCCGTGCCTCCGCGGTGGGACAGACTGGGCCTGCCCCACCGCCGAACCGGCTCGGTGGGAGCAAATCCCGACAGGGCACATGGGTACGGCGCAGGACGTAAGCCGGGCTGCGGTCAGTCTGGGTTCGGACCACTCCGAGTACGCCGGGCGTGACCCTTTGCGTCGATGGCGGGTTCTAAACCGAGTCCGGCGCGAAATGCGTAATTTTCATTTTGTGTTCGACCTTGGGGATTTAACCAAACTCGGTGGAGACGCGGTTGAAAATCGATGCTCTTCAAAACTTTAAACCGCGCCAACTCCATCAATCGTCGAGTCTGCCGGGGCCGTGCCAATCCAAAACATCGCATACCGCGCTGGGCGCGGTTTAGGTGCAAGCCGATGAGCACAACCCACGACTATCTGATCATCGGCTCCGGGGCCGGCGGTGCGGCGGCGGCCTATCGCCTCGGCACCGCCGGAGCGCGGGTGCTGGTGCTGGAGAAGGGCGACCCGCTTCCCAAGGACGGCAGCACCCTGGACCCGGACCTCGTGATTCGCCAGGGCGCCTTCCTGAGCCGCGAGCCTTGGCTCGACCGCAATGATCAGACCTTCTATCCCGAGGAGCACTTCAACCGCGGCGGCAAGACCAAGTGGTACGGGGCCGCCCTGCTGCGTTTCGACCACGCTGAGCTGACGGCGGACCCCGGACATGACTGCCTCCCTTGGCCCTTCGGTTACGAGGTCCTGGAGCCCTATTACCGGGAGGCCGAGGCCCTGCTCCGGGTGCGGCAGTTCCAGGTGGAGTCCGATTTCGCACGGATTGCCGCCGGACTTGCCCGCCGTGACCCGGCCTGGCGCCCCCGGACCCTGGGCGTGGGGCTGGCCGAGGGCATCCTCAATACACCCGAGGAGGCGCGCCATTTCGACGGCTTCGCCTCGTTGCGGGGACTGAAATCCGACGCCGAGACCTGTCTGCTCGATCGCGCCGGACCCACCGTGGAGGTACGCACCGGCTCCCCCGCGGCCTCCCTGATCCCGGACCCCGGCGACCCGCGTCGGGTTCGTGGGGTGGTTTGCGCCGATGGCAGTCAGCACAGGGCCGAGACGGTCCTCCTCGGCGCTGGGGTCCTGCATAGCCCGAGGCTGTTGCACGGCTACTTGGATGACACCCGGCTGGGCGACTCCCTGCCCTGCGCGGCCCAGGTCGGACGCTATTACAAGTGCCATGCCCTGACCGCGCTCCTGGCCTTCGGCCATCGACCGGTGCGCGATGTGCTCTGCAAGACCGCCTTGCTACTCCATGACAGTCTGCCCCACAGCAGCGTGCAGACCCTGGGCGGCAATCTGGCCGAGGAGATCGTGCTCGCCCAGGCCCCCCGCCTCGCGCGAGCCGCCACAGCGCCCGTGGCACGCCGGGCCTATGGGTTCTTCCTCCAGACCGAGGACGGCTCCCACCCGGACAACCGGGTGCTGCGTGGCCCGGGCGGCACGCCGCGGCTCGACCACGACTGGGCGCGACTCCCCCAGGCGTGGGGCGAGCACCGGCGTCTGGTGCGGACCCTGAGCGCCCAGCTCCTCAAGCTCGGCTACCTGCCGGTGGTCAAGCCCATTCCCCTGGCCGGCACGGCCCACGCCTGCGGCACCCTGGTCGCCGGCGTCGACCCCAGCCGGTCGGTGGTCGATGCCGAGGGACGCGTTCACGGCATGGACAATCTGTTTGTCGTGGACGGCAGCATCTTGCCGCGCTCCAGCCGGGTCAATCCGGCCCTGACCATCTTCGCCTGGGCCCTGCGGGTTGCCGACCGGTTGGCCGCAACCCGCGCGGTTCGGCCAGCCGAGAGGGTTGCGGCATGAAGCTGACGCCTAACCCCGCCGAGGCGATGCCGGCTGCCGCGAACGATCTGAACCCCGGCGGCGCACTGCCGGAGCTGGTGCGTCTGGGCCGCGACCGCTGCGGCGACCTGGATCAGGCCGAGCGTCGCGAGTGGTGGCTCGCCAATGGCCGCGGCGCCTATGCCGCGGGTACCGTCGCCGGCACCCTGACCCGCCGCTACCACGGGCTTGTTGATCGCACCCCTGACCCCGCCCCTGGGGCGCGCCCTGGTGCTCGCCAAGGCCGATGCGGTCCTGATCGATCACAGCGACCTCAACGAATCGGAGACCCAACCCATGGCCTATGACGAGCTGAACGCGGAGCGCCGACGCCTGGAGCAACAGCGCGAGGGGACCGAGGACTGGCGGCTCTGGGGTCCCTATCTGGCCGAGCGGGCCTGGGGCACGGTGCGTGAGGACTACAGCGCGCATGGCACGGCCTGGGAACACCTGGACCACGACCAGGCGCGCTCCCGGGCCTACCGTTGGAACGAGGACGGGCTCGGCGGGATCTGCGACGAGGGCCAAGCCCTGTGTCTGGCCATGGCACTGTGGAACGGCCGGGACCCCATCCTCAAGGAGCGCCCCTTCGGACTCACCGGTAATCAGGGCAATCGCGGCGAGGACGTGAAGGAGTTCTACTTTTACCGCGATGCCACGCCAAGCCATAGCTATCTGCATTATCTCTATAAGTACCCCCAGGCCGAGTACCCCTATGCCTGGCTGGTAGAGGAAAACGGTCGCCGGGGCCGCCAAGACCCGGCACTCAGCCTGCTCGATACCGGCGTGTTCTCAGGGGGCCGCTACTGTGACCTGGATGTCGTCTACGCCAAGGCCTCGCCGACTGAGATCCACTGCCGCATCCACTTACACAATCGGGGGCCGGAGGCGGCCGAGATCCATTGCCTGCCGACCCTGTGGTTCCGCAACACCTGGTCCTGGGCCGGAGAGGCGACCGACCGACCCTCCCTGAGGGCCGTTGAGGCGCCCGCGGGTGCCGCCTGGGCCATGGTGGCAGATCACCCGGAGCTCGGGACCTATTACCTCTACGGGGCTGAAGTCGCCGAGCTTCTGTTCACCGATAACGAGTCCAACACCGCACGCCTGTGGGTTGCGGCCAACGCCAACCCCTATGTCAAGGACGCCTTTCACCGCCGCGTGATCGAGGGTGAGCGGACGGCGGTCAACCCGGCCCAGACCGGCACCAAGGCCGCCGCCTGGAGCCGCCACGGCGTCGCCCCTGGGGCAGAGGTCCGTAGAAGCAGTCGGATGCCACCGGCTGGATGGCGATGTTCGCCCTCAACATGACGGTTATGGCCTTGGATCTGTGTGCCGAGGGGCCGGCCTACGAGGACATCGCCATCCAATGCCACGAGCAGTTCCTGGCCATCGCCGACGCCATTGATGGCAACCTCGAGACCGGGACGCCCTCGCTCTGGGACCCGGAGACCGGGTTCTTCAAGGATCTGCTCGTCGGCCCGGACGGGACCGCCCAGCGGATCGACGTTTACTCCTGGGTCGGTCTGATCCCGCTCTTCGCCACCGAGGTGATCCACCGGCGTCTGCTGGCTGCCGCCCCCCGCTTCGCCGCGCGCCTGCCGGAGCATAAGCACGGGCTGTTCCGGGGCAGATACATCTGCGCCTGCCCGGACTGGGAGAACGATCGCGGTGAGCACCTGCTGGCGCTGGTGGACAGTGGCAAGCTGCCCATGATCCTTGAGCGCCTGTTGGACAGCGAGCTGGTGATGCGCCGCTACCGTGAGGACATCCCGGAATACTGGCGTTCCCAGAAGGTAACGTCATGAATAGGCCCCTCGCCCTCCAGGCACCCCAGACACCGCTGGCCGATACCATCCGGCAGGCTGTCGACACCTTGCGCGTTGTGCGCGGCGCCGTCTGGCCCCTGGCCGAGCTGCTGATCCGGCTGTGGCTGGCCCAGGCCTTATTTTGTGTCGGGCGTGCTGAAGGCCGGCAACTGGGAAACGGCGCTGATCCTGACCCGGGACGAGTATCCGGTCCCTTGGCTCGACCCGGTAGCCACCGCTTACACCGGCGTCTCCATCGAGCTCATCGCACCCGTGCTGCTGGCCCTGGGGCTTGCCACCCGGCTTGCCGCGCTGCCCCTGCTCCTGCTTGCCCTGGTCGCCCAACATCATTACATCGCCCTGGATATTCACCTGTTCTGGGCCTGGCTGCTGGGCTGGTATGTGATCCACGGCGCCGGGCCGCTGTCGGTGGACCAGGCGCTGTCGCGGGGGCTCTCGGACTCCGCCGTCCCGTTTGCACATCAGGCACTTGGGGCGGCGCGCTGGACGACTGAGCGGCTGGGCCCGAGTTTCCGGCTCGCCCTGCGTCTGTGGCTCGCCGCCGGGCTGGTCCTGGCCGGCGGCGGCCTGGCGGTGCCGGCCGGTCCGTGGCTGGCGGAGCACACCCTTGCGGTCTTCGACCCGACCCTGGCCCTGATCTCCGCGGTCCTGCTGGCGCTGGGTCTTGGAGTGCGCCTTGCCGCCCTGGCGCTCCTGCTGACGGCCCTCGCGACCGGCATGTCCGGCGTGCCGGTGGAACACATCTCCTGGCTTGCGCTACTCTTGCTGGCGCTGGTTCTGGGGGGTGGCGGACCGCTTGCGCTCGATCATTTCGTTCCCCGGCTGCTGGAACGGGCAGTACCGGGGGTTGCCGAGCCGAGCCCGGCCCAGTTGGCAGCCCTGCCGCGGGTGCTGATCGTCGGCGCCGGCTTCGGCGGGATCAGTTGCGCCCAGGGGCTGCGCCATGCGCCGGTCTCGGTCACCCTGATCGATCGGCACAACTATCACCTGTTCCAGCCCCTGCTCTATCAAGTCGCCACCACCGGCCTGGCCGCGAGCGACATCGCCACGCCCGTCCGCGAGGTCTTCCGCGACCAGCGCAACGCCCGGGTGCTGCTCGGCACCGTGACCGGCGTGGACAAGGAACACCGTGCGGTCATCATGGATGGCCGCCCGCTGCCCTACGACTATCTGGTGCTGGCCACCGGGGCGAGTCACAGCTATTTCGGTCGCGACGACTGGGAGCCCTGTGCCCCCGGCCTCAAGGGCATCGATGACGCGACCGAGATTCGCCGGCGCGTCCTGCTGGCCTTCGAGCGCGCCGAGGCCACCGAGGACGACGCCGAGCGGGCCGCCCTCATGACCTTCCTCATCGTCGGCGGCGGTCCCACCGGGGTCGAACTCGCCGGAACCATCGCCGAGTTGGCCCGCTTCGGGATGGAGCGGGACTTCCGCCACATCGATCCCCGCGCGGCGCGGGTGATCCTAGTCCAGTCCGGTCCGCGCATCCTCCCGACCTTCCCCGAGCCGCTCTCCGCCCACGCGACCCGGGCCCTGCAGGACCTCGGGGTCGAGGTGGTGATCGAGAGCCGGGTGACGAACATCGACGCCCAGGGTGTGGCCGTCGACGGCAGCACCATCGCCGCGCGCACCGTGCTTTGGGCCGCGGGCGTGGTGGCCTCGCCGGCAGCGCGGTGGCTCGCGGCCGGAGCGGATCGGGCCGGACGCATCCAGGTGGAGCCGGACCTCTCCGTACCCGAACAGGCCGAAGTGTTCGCGGTCGGCGATACGGCCATCGCCGCGGCCTGGGACGGGAAACCCGTCCCGGGGCTCGCGCCCGCCGCCAAGCAGGGAGGCGCGTATGTCGCCCGGGTGATCGCCGCCAGGGTCGTGGGACGGTCGCCGCCCGGGCCATTCCGCTACCGCCACCAGGGCAGCCTGGCCACCATCGGCCGCAAGGCAGCGGTGGTTGACCTGGGCTGGCTGCGCGTCTCCGGCGCCCTGGCCTGGTGGCTGTGGGGGCTGATACACATCTTCTTCCTGGTCGGGGTGCGCAACCGGGTCGCGGTGATCGCGAACTGGTTCTGGGCCTATCTTACCTTCCGCAGCGGCACCCGTCTGATCGTCGGTCAGCTCGAATCCGCGCCGCCGTCTTCTGATCAACTGGCGCCGGCGCCGGGGAGGCCCCATGGAGCATAGAATAATGGCTGTCCGCCGCCGGCGGCGCCCGCTGGCGGCTGCCCACCGAGGCGGAATGGGAGTACGCGGCCAAGGGCGCAAACTCGGCCTCCCAGCCGCTGACCCCGGATGGCGCCTGCACCTTCGCCAACCTGCATGACACGACCTCGGCCCAGGCCGGCGGACCGGGACTCGATCCGCTGCCCTGCGACGACGGCTACGCCAAGACGGCACCGGTCGGCGGTCGGCGTGCGAACGGCTTCGGGCTCCATGACAGTCTGGGCAGAGCGAACGCAACGCCGGAGTTCGGCCCGTTCATTACAAGCTCGATGACATCGGTTCTCGTCACACCGGCGCCTCCATGTCGAGAAAATCCCAAAGGAAACGGGCGAATGAGGCGACGCCCGCATCGGCAAGCAGCGCCACGGGGTCGAACACGGACGCTTGGTCGATAATGACGCTTTGGGAAAAGCCGGGTTTCTCTCTCTGCCCCAGAAGCGTGATGATGGCTTTGTGCCTTCGCGCCCGCTCCGCGATGGGGTCGAGATTCTCGCCGCCCCAACTGAAAAGTTCATCGACACAGCACTCCGCCTTGCTGCACTGCTGCGCGTCGCACGCCCGCAAGACCGGCATCAGATGATCTTCCAGAGTTCCTACGCCTTGGGCGTCAGCCCAGACATAGGACGCGATGTCCAACGCGGCTTGACCCTGCCGTAGGCGGAGGCGATTTCAACCGACTGAAGATACCGCGAGCGGTCCAGTGTCGGATCAACCTCATCGTAGGCGCGAGCAGAAACGCTGGTCGGTTCCCCGTCGAACTCCCCCTGCACCCGAACTTCCCCCGCCATTTGCTCCAGTAACCACTCCGGATCAATCCGGTCTCTTGGAACCTTGCCGCGACGGCGTATGACCTCTACCAATCCATCGAAGTCATTGTGCCGAGAAAGCAGATAGATCGCCTCCAGTAACGTGGTCTTACCGCTGTTAGTGGATTGGGGAGCGGACATGGAAAGCCTTGCTGCGGGCTGGACGCGCGACTGAAGAATACATTGTCTATCGCTCAACGGATACGCAGGAATCCTTGCCCGGTGTCGGGACTTGGGCGCGAGGGAGGTGCGCAGGGGAGCCGGCAAGCTGACCTCCCAGCGTCTATGCTTACCCAGATCCGGTCTTGGAACTTGAGGCCGAATTTCTCGCACACCCGAAGAGACACCCGAAGAGACACCCGAAGAAATATAGCGTTCGCACCTGATATCCTGACAGACCTTCGTGTAGGGGCGGGTTTGAAACCCGCCCCTACGTCCGGTTATCATGTCCGAAGGCGATAGCAGGAGAGACACCGTGAGTGACACCGCCGTTAAAGCGTCCGCGATCGGCCAACCGGCGTGCCGGTGCCGGCTGTGGTTATTGCTCGTTTCCAGTTTCGCGTTTGCCACTGTCGCCCAGGCGGCCGATTTGACGATCTACGAGGATGCACTGGCGAGCAGTTGGCAAGACTGGTCGTGGAGTACGCGCTCGGCCGCCGATACCACGCGCAAGGCGACCGGCGCCGCGTCGCTGGCGGTCACCTATACCGCGGGCTGGGGCGGGCTCTCGTTGCGTCGCGCTCCGGCCATCAATGCCGCCGGGTACTCCGCGATCCGCTTTGCAGTCTTTGGCCGCACCGGCAGCGGTCGGTTGTCGCTCTATATCCAGTCGACCGACGGCGGGCCGGGCAGCCAAAGCATCGAATTCACACCCACCCCGAATGTCTGGAGCCAGATCAATGTGCCCTTGAGCGCCTTGGGTAACCCGACTCAGATCGCCCGCATCAACATCCAGGACTGGACCGGCGCCGTGATGCCGACGTTCAACCTGGACACCCTGCGACTGGTCGGGCAGCCCCTGCCGGCATTGGCCCTGAGCGTCGATGCCACGGCGGCGCGCAAGCCCATCAGCCCGCTGATCTACGGTATCAACGGCGACACCGCAACCGCCGCCGACGCGGCGTTCTTCCGGAAGCTGGGGATTACGGTGCGCCGCTGGGGCGGCAACAACAAGACCCGTTACAACTGGCAGATCGACGCCGGCAACACCGCCGGCGACTGGTATTTCGAGAATACCCGACTGGGCAACGGGACCGCGCTGCCGGCCGACTCCGCCACCAACCGACTGATCGCACAGAACCGCGAATTGGGCATGGATACCGTACTGACCGTGCCGATGATCGGCTATGTCGCGAAAAACGGCAGTCTCGCGACCTGTGGATTCAGCGTGGCGAAATACGGGGCGCAACAGCAAGTCGATACCTGGCAGCCCCACTGCGGCAACGGAGTCCGGGCCAACGGCAGCCTGGTGACCGGCAACGACCCGACCGACACCAGTGTTGCGGTCGGCCCCGAGTTCGTTCAGGATTGGACGAGCTATCTGGTCAACCGCTATGGTCGGGCCGACGCCGGCGGTGTGCGTTATTACAATCTGGATAACGAGCCTGACATCTGGTTCGAAACCCATCGCGACGTGGCGCCGCTCGGGCTGACCTACGATCAGCTGCGCGACCTGACTTATCAATACGCTGCCGCCATCAAGACCGCCGACCCCGCGGCCCGGACCTTAGGCCCCGCGGTGATGGGCTGGACCTATTATTGGCATTCCCCCTACGACGGGCAGCGGCAAGACTGGTCGAGCCCGGACGACCGCGATGCCCACGACGGCACGCCGCTGGTGCCTTGGTATCTGCAGCAGATGCAAGCCTACCAGCAGTCCTATGGCATGCGCATCTTGGATTTCCTGGACCTGCACTATTATCCGCAAGCCCCCGGCGTGGCATTGAGCGCGGCTGGTAATGCCGCGACCCAGGCACTGCGTCTGAACAGCACCCGCGCGCTCTGGGACCCGAGCTACGTTGATGAGAGCTGGATCGCGAGTGCCGGCCCGGACGGCGGGATCGTCAGGCTGATCCCGCGCATGCGCGAGTGGGTGCAAGCCAACTATCCGGGCACTAAGCTCGCGGTCGGCGAGTATAACTGGGGTGCGCCGGAGCACATCAACGGTGCGCTGGCCCAGGCCGACGTATTGGGCATCTTCGGTCGCGAGGGACTGGATATGGCGCTGCTCTGGTCCCCGCCCCAGTCCACTCAACCGGCGGCCTATGCCTTCCGTATGTTCCGCAATTATAACGGGGCCGGCGGCCGCTTCGGCGAGACCAGCGTCGCGGCAGTCAGCAATGGCCAGGACCGACTGGCGCTCTATGCCGCCGAGGAGACCGCCACCGGAGCACTGACCCTGATCGCGATCAACAAGACCGCGGGCACCCTGTCGGCACCCGTGACCCTGAACCACTTCACCCCCACCGGGATCGTGCAGGTCTGGCGCTATAGCCCAGCCCAATTGACCGCAATCGTGCATCCGGCCGACCAGATCGTGAGCAGCGGCAGGTTCACGGCCAATTGTCCGGCCAATTCGATCACGCTTTACCAGGTGCCCGGCAGGCGGATTTGATCCTGCCGAGCGGGTCCGGGCGGCCGTCGCGAAGGTCGCGCGCGCCACGGTGCCGGCGAGGCGGTCGGGGCGGAGTCGACTGAGATCTCGACGGCGGCGACGCTCGCGTGGATCATCGGCCCCAGCGGCCGGCCCGTGCTCGGCTCGGCCGCGCGACCCACCTGCCTGTCTCTTCCTGCAGAACGCTGTTCGCGCCAAGGGTTTCGTGGCGGCGTGACTGACGGCTACAAGCCGGTGCCCTTCAAGGCATAGGGAACGAGCGGGACCAGCATGATTGACAGGGCCAGCCAAAGTGCCACGTTGGTCTTGGAACGGAGAGTTGCTTCGCTCATAGTCGTCACCTCAAGTCGGGTCAAATCAGTGTTTGGTATCAGCTTGCCTACGATTCCGAGGATGGGTACCAGCTAGACAAAGCGCAATGAATACTCTGTTCACTCCATGGTCATTACCCTGCCCCAGGCGTCCGCACGGAGCGACTATCGGTTGGTCGTCTTTGATTTCGATGGAACCTTGGCCGATAGCTTCGATTGGTTCGTCCGGGCTTTGAACGGGATCGCGCCGCGCTATCGGTTCCGGCCGATCGCACCGGCCGAGCGTGACCGGCTGCGGGACCTACCCGCCCGCATGGTCCTGCGTCAGTTGGGTGTGACCTGGTGGAAACTGCCGGCGGTCGCCCACGCGCTGCGGCGGCGCATGGCCGACGACCTGGACGGCATCCGGCTCTTTGCCGGAGTCGCCCCCATGCTGCATGAGTTGGCCGATGCCGGCCTGGCCTTGGGGATCGTGAGTTCCAACGCGAAGCGCACGGTGTGCCGACTGCTGGGGCCGGAGAATTTGCGTCCGGTCCGCTATCTGGAGTGCGGTGCAGCGATCCATGGCAAACAGGCGCGGCTGCGGCAGGTGCTGAGCGCCGCCCGGGTTGTCCCCGCGCAGGCGATCTATATCGGCGACGAGATCCGGGATATCGAGGCCGCGCGCGGTGTGGGCATGGCGGCCGGCGCGGTCCTCTGGGGCTATAACAGTGCACAGGCGCTACGCGCCCATGGCCCGGACCACGTCTTCGAGTCGATGGATCAGATCGCACGTGAACTGAGTCCACAACGCCGCGGATGACGTCCACCCCCTCGGCGAGCCGAGCTGGGCCGCCGACCGCAACCCGGCAGACCGCCGTGCTGGTGAACGCGGGTCTGGGGCACCGGGTGGAGGTCCTGCGCCGGATGCACCGGGTCGTGTCCCCCGTGTCGGCCGTCCGGGGGATGGTCAGGGCGGCGGGGGCTGTACCGGAACATCCCGCCGGATGGGGCGGTTTGCGGTTGCGCAGCGGGGACCCCGTTGGTTACGCTACGGGCAGCCAACCTCGAAGGAACGCACGCCCGTGGCCGCCAACGACACCAACTGCCCGATCCGTCTCCTGCACCTCTCGGATATCCATTTTCGTACCGGCAGCACCTGGGACTCAGACCCGGTCTTGCGCGCCTTGGTGCGGTTCATCGGCAAGGAGGTTCAAGGCGGACTCCGTCCTGACCTGGTGGCCATCACCGGCGACCTGGCCTTCGCCGGCACCGCAGCGGAGTATGGCTTGGCGCTGGAGTGGCTGGAGCAGCACCTGTGGCCGGTCTTCGCGCCGGCGCTGCCGCGCGACCGACTCCTGCTCGTGCCCGGCAACCATGACGTGGATCGCGGTCTGCTCAGTCAGGGCGTGCGCTTCCTACAAGACAGGCTGCTCGAGGAGCGCTCCCAAGATGCGGTCGCCGACCTGCTGCGGGACGATCACGAACGCCGGGGCCTGCTGCGGCGTCATGACGCCTACCTCGCCTGCTATTCGCACTGGCTGGGCGCGGCGCAGGCGCTGCCCTGGTGGCAGCGCACCATCGCGATCGACGGCCAACACCTGCATCTGGCCGGACTCGATTCCGCCTGGATGGCCTGCGGCGATACCGACCGCGGACGCCTGCTGCTCGGCCGCCGGCAGATCAACCAAACCGTGCTGCACCCGGACGCCGACGGCGCCGACTGGCGACTTGCGCTGCTGCACCACCCCTGGGACTACCTGGCCGAATTCGACGCCCACGAGGCGCGCCAGACTATCCACCTGAAGTGCGACCTGGTGTTGCGCGGTCACCTGCACGCCGGCGATGCCTCTTACGTCCGGCCCCCGGACCCCGCCCGCGCCTGCCTGGAACTGGCCGCCGGCTGCATCTACGACGGCGGCCGCCACCCCAACGCCTTCCAGTGGATCGAACTCCGGCCGCAGACCCGCGCGACGCCGCGCCGGGTGCGGGTTCTGTTCCGCCACTGGAACCAGGGCGCCTGGGCAATCGACCGCAACCAGCCCGGTTGCCCGGACGGCACCGCCGAGTTTCCGCTCACTCGCACTACAACCGACCCCCTGACGCCGCCGACCCGCACCCGTCGCGCCCGGGTCGCACGATCCGCCGGCAGCGACCGGCCGCCCGGGCCGGCAAAAGCGCGCGCCGCCATCGTTGATACCGTCGTCGGCCCCGGCGGCCGGCTGCCGCAACCCCTGACCGTCCAGGAGGCGGCACCGGATACCGCGAGTGCGGCACGCATCGCGGAAGACACTCTGCTCTTTGATTGCTTCCTCAGCCACAACAGCAAGGACAAGCCGGCAGTGCGCGCGCTCGCTGCCGCGCTTGGCACGGCCGGTCTCTCGGTGTGGCTCGACGAAGAGCGCCTGCCCCCCGGGCTCCCCTGGCATAATCTGCTGGAGTCGGGCATCCGCGCCTCACGCAGCGTCGCCGTTCTGATCGGGGCGGACGGGCTCGGGCCTTGGGAGGACGAGGAACAACAGGCCGCGATCACCCTGGCGGTGCACGACAAGCGACCGGTCATCCCGGTCCTGTTGCCCACTGCCCCGCAGGCCCCGCACTTGCCCCTGTTTCTGCACAACCGTACCTGGGTCGATCTGCGTGCGAGTGCAGCGCCCGAGGGTGTCCATCGCCTCGATCGGCTGATCTGGGGAATCACCGGCAGGATGCCCGGCGCGGTGATAGGAGATAGTACACAGTCTGCGCAGACCCCGAATCTCGAACCCTCCCCTCGATCGGCGGATACCCCAGGCACCGACTCCCGGGCGTCGGCGACCACCGTCGCTGCGACCCGGGAACCCGAGTCGCCACTTGACGACGGTGCCTTCAACCGCCATTGGCAGGCGTTTCGGGAGCGCAACCGTCAGGATGTCGCGGCAGCGCTCGCCAAGTCTCCGGTACTGTTACAGGCCCTGTCCGTCCAGCTTGCGCAGATCGGGCACTGTCCTGGGTTGGACGCCGACGCCCGGTCCGACACCGAGCGGGCGCGCGGTTGCGCCGACGGCCTGCTGGATCTGGACTTCGACGCCTTTGCCGGAGTGGCCGTGGCACTGTATCGGCAACTGCGCGACGCGGCGGATACGGCGGGTCGTAGCGCCGGGGACGAGCGGGGCGCCTGCGATACCCTGCTGGACATCATGCTGCGCTTGGCGCCCTTGCTTTATGATTCACAGCTTGCGCGCACGTAACTACTCAGGTCTATCCAAGCGCATGAAATATCGAGATATTGACTTGGCGCGACGGACTCTCGACGGACTACGGCAACAGGGCGACGCTATGAACATCAATACGTTACAAAGTTGTTGCGATGAGTGTGCGAAAGTCGAAACTCGCTAACAAACTGTACTAATTGACGTTTTCACGAAATCGCCTACCTGAGTAGTTACGCGCGCACGACCTATGTCGCCCGGGGCGCGCATGTTGTCGAGGTGCCCGCCGCGCTCTACGCGGTCGCGGAGCTTGCGATGGCGGCCGAGGAAGGTCGGGCCGCCGCTTACCAGCGCCGCAAAGGTCCCGCGGGTGACGACCCGCGCGGGCTCGCCTGTCTCTCCGCCGCGATGCCCGAGTTGGGCATCGATGCGAGCACGGACGACTATTGCGAGCGGTTCCTGGTGCACCTGGGCCGCAAAGACCTGGCGCGCGAGGCCTTCCGCAAGGATCGGTTCCTGCACGACTGCGACCGCTTTATGGAGCACTTCTACCCGCGCGGGCGCACCCCGCTCGGGTCCTCGGACGAGGAACTGCTGGCCGACCGGCGCCGCGCGGTCGATGCGCAGCTTCCCGATTGGCCCGAGACGCGCAAGGGCCGGGAATTCCATCTCTATACCGTCTTCCGGCCGGAGACGCTGGAGGAGCCGCAAGAAATGCGCGAGACCGCCGAGGAGCTGCATCGCCGCTACCCGCGGCTGCGCATTCTGTTTCTGACCGCCAGCCGCCGCGACGCCGGGGGCAACCATCGCTGGGACCTGGAGATGGCTCGACTGAAGGACTTCTGCCGCATCCTGCGGTTTCACGAATAAGGCCCGGAGGCCCCGCCGCCATGCAGTACCTCACTGTCGAAGACGGCCACACGGTCGCACTGCAAACGGGCGGTGACGGCCAGCCCGAGCGCGTGCACGTCTTCAGCCGGCGCGAGATCGACGCCGTCAACGCCGCCCTGGGCGCCGGCCGGCCACTGCTGGTGCGCGGCGAGCCGGGGGTCGGCAAGACCCAACTCGCCGAGGCCGTGGCCGTGCAGTTGCAGCGGCTCTTGCTGCCATTCGTGGTGGATGCGCGCAGCGAATCCCGCGACCTGCTGTGGCATCTGGATGCCGTGCAGCGGCTGGCCGATGCGCAACTGCTGGGCGCGGCCGGAGAACTGCGGCTGGGCGGCCAGCCGCCGGCCGGTGACCCCGGCGATCCCGCCGAGCCCGAGCCCCCGGTGCGGCGGCTGCTCTGCGCCCTGCGCGAGGCGCTCGCATTGGAGCACTATCTGCACCCGGGGCCACTCTGGTGGGCCTTCGACTGGGAGGGGGCCGGGCGGCAGGCTGCCGCGGTGCGGATCGCGCCCCCCAGCCTCGCGGCCCCGAGCGCCGGCTGCGTGGTGCTGATCGACGAGATCGACAAGGCCGAGAGCGACCTCCCCAACGGGTTGCTGGAGGCCTTGGGCGCGCGTTGCTTCACGCCCCAGGGCCGCACCGCGCCGGTGCGCGCGGTGGGCGAACTGCCGCTGGTGATCGTCACCACCAACGAGGAACGCACGCTGCCCGACGCCTTCGTCCGGCGCTGTCTGGTGCTGCATCTGCGACTGCCGGATGAGGACCCCGAGACGCTCGTAACGCATCTGATGGGGCGCGGGCGCGCCCATTTTCCCACCGCCGACCTCAAGGTGCTGGAGCGCGCCGCCCGCCTGCTGGCCTGTGATCGCGCGAGCGCCGAGGAATATCAGTGGTACCCCCTGCCGGGTCAGGCCGAATACCTGGACCTGGTGCGCGCCGTGCGGGCGCTGGAAACCGATCCACAGGCCCAACTGCGCCGACTGGACGACCTGGGTCGGTATCTGCTCAAGAAACACCCGGAGGCGGCGCGCGTTGCCGACCGGGACCCCGGCCCGGATCGGAGTTCCGATGCGCTCGTCCCGCCCGCCTGACGAGCCTGACCAGGTCCCGACCGCGCTTGTGTTGCACGGGCAGTGCGCGCGTGCGGACCTCCTGCTCGCGCTGGCACGCGGCGCGCGCGCGGGCGCCGCCGCGGCGCAGTTACTGGGCTTTGCGCCGGCGCCCCCGGACACGCCGGCGCCGCGGCAGTCGGAACCGGTCGCTGCGCCGCCGCCTGAGGACCGGTCGGAAGACTCGCCCCCGGTCGGCCCCAGCCTGTTCTGGATGCCGATCGCCTTGGAGACGCGCGACGAAGCGCCGCCGGTGCCCCCGGTCTTGGACGCGCCCGTCCCCCGCCGGCCGCTGACCGCGCGGCCCCCGGAGGCCGTGCCGCTGGCGCCGTGGCGGGAGTTGCGCACGCGCTTGCAGCCGCACCTCACGCGGTGCCGTGAGGGCGGCGTGGTGGACACCGAGCGGTTGGTGGGCTGGTTGAGCCGCGGTCGGCAGGTGGCGCGCATTCCCCGGCAGCGGCAGCGCCGCCGCTTCCCGCTGCTGGTGGTCCTGGCCGATCGCAGCGAGCACCTGGCCCCCTACTGGTCCGATCAGGAGCAACTCCTCAGCCGCCTGGCCCGCGACGCGGTCCCCGGCACCCTGCTGATCCGGCCGATTCACGAGACCCGCGACGCGCCGGGTTGGCCCGGCAGCGCGACCGCCGGGCCGCCGCCGCCCCCCGGAACCCGGCTGCTCGTGCTGGGGGATCTAGGGTGCCTGCGCGACGCGAACCGCGCGGGCGAGCGCCGCTGGCTCGTCTATGCGCGGGCCTTGCAGCAGGCCGGGGTCGCGCCGCTGGCGCTCCTGCCCTGCGCACCCGAGCGCTGCCCGGCGTCCCTGCGCGCCGCCTGGAATGCCTTGCCCTGGGAACGCCCCCGCCTGGACGCGGCGGACGAGCCGGACGCGGCGGACGACGCGACGCTGACCCCGCTCGAGCGGCTGTTGACCCTCTTGTCCGCCGCCATCCGCCTGGAGCCCGGCCTGGTACGCGCCGCGCGCCAGATTCTGCGGGCCGGCCGGCGCGATCCGGGCTTGGAGTCGGACCTGTGGCAGCATTCGGCCATCGCCGCGACCCACAGCGACGCGGCGAGCTGGGATCCGGAACAGGCCAACCATCTGCGCGCCCGTTTCGACGCCTTGAGCGCACCCCTGCGCGAGCGGGTGCTGAGTCTCCAGGAAACCTGGCGCCGCTACCTGCCCCGGGACATCTGGTATCAGGAACTCCTGAGCCTCGCCCCGGACACCCGCGCCCTGCCCGCCGTGTGCGCGGACGCCCGGTTGGCCGAGCGCTTCTACGTGGAGCTGAGCGCGCGGGTGCGCGCGGGAGACACCCACGACCTGGGCGCCGGTGCGCGTGGCTGGTACCGCCGCTGTCGGCGCCGCTTGAGCGACCAAGCCTATACGGAGCCGGTGGCCGAGGCGCTGCATCGGCTCACCGCGTTCTGGGATCCCCAGGACCTGGACGCCGTGCGCAAACCGGGTTACGACCCCTGGTATGGGAGCGCTCCGGGGTTGCCGACACGCACGCTCGCATTGGCGCAGGCCGGGACCCGGCTGTGGGTGCGGGACCTCGGGGCCGCCCCATCTTCCCAGGGTTCCCCCCCGTCCCACTCTGAAAGCCCCCTGGCCTGCCTGCGCAGCGGCAACGGGGAGCTGCGCATCGCCGCCATCAACGACGAACCCCAATGGTCTTGGGAGAGCGGTCAAGCGCCGTCGTGGGCCGAGGCCTGGGGTTGGGACGCCTACGGCGCCTGGTCGCAGTTCTCCGTCCAGACCGCCGACGGGGGCCGGGTGACCCAGCGTCTGCGCTGGATCGCGCCCGGCAGCTTTAGGATGGGCTCGCCGCAGGACGAGCCGCAGCGCTTTCCCGCCGAGGGGCCGCAGCACCCGGTCAGCTTCACCGACGGCTTCTGGCTGTTCGAGACCGCCTGCACCCAGGCCCTATGGCAGGCGGTGATGGGCGGGAACCCGAGCCGCTTCAAGGGGGCGGAGCGTCCGGTGGAGCAGGTGAGCTGGGATGATGCCCAGCGCTTCATCGTGGCCCTGAACGACCGCGTCCCCGGGCTCGGGCTGGGCCTACCGAGCGAGGCCCAGTGGGAATATGCCTGCCGGGCCGGGACCGTGACGCCCTTCTCTTTTGGTAAGGACATCGACCCCGAGCAGGTGAACTACAACGGCAATGTCCCCAACCGGGCCGGTAAGATAGGTCTGTATCGGCAGGCAACGGTAGACGTGGCCAGTCTGCCGGCGAATCCCTGGGGTCTCTACGAGATGCACGGCAACGTCCTGGAATGGGTCCAGGATCCCTGGCATGGCACCTATGCGGGCCCCCTCGGCGACGGCGCGGTTTGGAAGTCCGGGGATACCGGCGCGCACCGGGTGGTCCGCGGCGGTTCCTGGCTCTACCGCGCGCGCCTCTGCCGTTGCGCCTACCGCGGCAGGCGCGCGCCCGCTGACCGTAACGCCGACCTCGGCTTCCGTTGCGCCCGAGTTAAGGTCCCTGAGCCAGGCAAGTCCAGCGGGTCGGGCGCGGAGCGTGCGCGCCTGGCGCCGCCCGGCCCGCGGAGCGAATGGGGCCGGGCGGCGCCAGGCTCGGTACGCGCACCGGGGCAGGAACCGCCGGCGGTCGTGTTGCGGTTGGACAGTGCCGCCGCCGCGGCGACCCTCCCGGCGGCCCCGGCGATCGAGATCCGCAGCGATCACGAACGCCTGACGCTGCACCGCCGACCCAGGCCCGCTTGGGCCAGCGCGATGGGCCGCGACCGCTACGGGCTCTGGGCGGAGCTCGCCGTCGCGCCCGCGCCGGGTCAGCATCGCCAGGGGCGCACGCGCACCGCGGCACCGCCGGGCACGGCGGCCGAAGACGCCGAGCCGATCATCCAGCGCCTGCGCTGGATCCCGCCCGGGAGCTTCCTGATGGGTTCCCCAGCGGACGAGCCGGGGCGCTGGAACGCCGAAGACCCGCAACACCAGGTGACTATCGGGAAAGGCTTTTGGCTCTTCGATACCCCCTGCACCCAGGCCTTATGGCTTGCCGTCATGGACGATAATCCCAGCCGGTTCAAGAGCCCGGAGCGGCCGGTCGAACGCGTCCGTTGGGACGATGCACAGCGGTTCGTCGCCCGCATCAATGAGCGCATCCCAGGACTCGCACTGACCTTGCCGAGCGAGGCGCAGCGGGAACATGCCTGTCGGGCCGGGACCGCGACCGCGCTCTACAGCGGCCCCATCGCGATCCTGGGGCATCATAACGCACCCGCCCTGGACCCCATTGCCTGGTATGGTGGGAACAGCGGACGCGCTTACGATCTCGACGAGGGCCAGGCAACGACCGGCATGCTCTGGAACGAGATGCAGTACGAGACCACCCGGGCGGGGACCCGCGAAGTCAAGGGCAAACAGCCGAATCCCTGGGGTCTCTATGACATGCTCGGCAATGTCTTCGAGTGGGTGGCCGATCCCTGGCATCCCAACTATGAGGGTGCACCGCAAGACGGATCGGTGTGGACGTCCACCAATGTCGGTGCGCTCCGGGTGCTCCGGGTGGTCCGCGGCGGTTCCTGGCTCGCCCCCGCGCGCTTCTGCCGTTGCGCCTACCGCGGCGGGCTCGCGCCCGCTGACCGTGTCGACTACCTCGGTTTCCGTTGCGCCCGAGTTCAGGAGACCTGAGGCAGGCAAGAGCGGGGCACCGCGCGCCTGACAGGACCCGGCCCGCGGTAGCGGATGGGCCGGGCCCTGCCAGGCGGGTGGTGCGTAGCGGTCCCGCGGATGCTCGACAGTTGGTCGGCCAGGGCACCGCTAGTTCTTTGGGGTGCAACTGACCGGCGGCCGGTATCCCGACGCCCCGGCACTGCACATGACCGCGCTCCACACCCCCGCGGGGCGGCGCTGGTACCTGACCGCCACCGAGCGGGCGGCGTTCCTCATGGCGGCGTGCACGGGACCGCGCGCGGTCCGGCCCTTGTGCCGGGTGCTCCACGTCACCGGGAGTCTCTCAGCCGAATGACCGCCATGGGCAAGCGCGCAAGCAACGCAAGCGTTTCGGAACAGTCATAGCGCGCGTTAATCTCGCGATCCCTCAGCGCGGCGGGCAAGCACTCCCCGAATTTCAGCTCGGCGATGAACTCCGCGTCGAGCGGCAGGGTGATTTCGGCTGTTTCGTTGAATACCTTTTCGCGGATTGCCGTCGCCATGGACGCGAGATCCACGGCGCCGGTGAAGCTGATCGCGAGATTATCGGCGATGATCTTGGTCGCCACTCCAGTCAGCACATGCGCAATCGCCGCATTGAGGAGCCGGCCCGCGAAGGTCCACCAGACCAGACTGTCGTGTGCGTCGGCGATCAGAAAGGTCTTGCCCGACTCCACCCAATCGAATGCCTCGCGTAGCGCCGCCATGTGCTCCAAGGCGCGGCGCGAGAAGGCGACTGGTGGTTCCTCGCGCGCGAGCACGCGGGCGACCGCCCGGCACAGCGCGAACTGCAACGGCTGGCCGGCGCTGCGCCATTGCGAGCGACCGCGCAGTTCGGTCGGCTCGACGTAAGCCTTGCGTCGCGACCAGTCGATCGACAAAGCCTTCGGTCCACAGCAGCAGCAGGGCCGCCGCCGGCAGGAATGCCTCATCCTTGGTGATCAGAAACAGACAGTTGCGCGCTGCCCCCGGGCGACGGCCGGTCCGCCCGATCCGCTGCAGGAAGGACGACACCCGGCTCGGGGCATCGATCTGAATGACCCGATCGAGATCCCCAACATCGATCCCCAGCTCCAGCGTGCTGGTCGCGACGATCACGCAATGCTGTCCCTGACTGAAGGCCGCCTCCGCCGCCTGTCGCTCTTCCAGGCTGAGGCAGCTATGGGAAACATAGGTACTCACACCCAGCCCGCGCAGCTCGATCGCCAGTTCTTCGACCCGCACCCGGCTGTCGCAGAAGACCAGGCGCTTCTCCCCGCGTTTCAAACCCGCCCCTACACCAAGGGTCTGTCCGGATATCAAATAGGAAGGCGATACCATACCAGCGTATGCATCGGTGGATAAGCGCAGCGCATCGGGTGCGGTCCAAAGTGATGTGGTCGTAGGATGGGCAGAGCGAGAGCGATGCCCATCCCGCCACCGCGACGCTTGAGGATGGGCGTCGCGCCTCTCGTTCCCACGCTCCGCGTGGGAATGCCGTGCGGACGCTCCGCGTCCGGCCTTGGCGCCGGACGCGGAGCGCCCGCACGTGCTCCCACGCAGGAGCGTGGGAGCCAGACCGCCTTCACTTCATGGCATTGGGGCAAGGCGCACCCCCTCGATAAAAGCGCGTTCACCCGAGACCCGACGCTGGGCACCAGCAGCGTCAGCCATCCGTTTCACCCAGGATCCGATAGCTGATGTCCAGGGTCACACCGTCGCGCAGCAGTGGCTCGATCTCCTTCAGCACACGGCGGGCCTCACCGACCTCCAGACCCTGGCGGTTGTCTTGCTTCAGCACCGTCTTGCCCTTGGATATTAAGGGCGGCTTCGGCGGCGGCTTGAGCGGGGGATCGACCACGGGCGGGCGCTGGATCAGCCGTGTCGCATCCGCCTGGGCCTGCTTGAGCGCATCGGCGAGCGATGTCACCAGCTCGTCCGCCGCCAAGGCGTCTGCCACGGCACGCTTGATCCGCGCGCCCTCGCCCCCGCCCCAGACGGTCTCCAACAAGGTCCAGTTGTTGTCCGCGATGGCGTGGCTCACCCGCGTTGCCGCGACCATGCTGCGGGCGAGCGCCTGCAGGCTGGTGACCGGCGTCAGGCTCGCCAGGGTATCGACCAAGGCGGGTCCCTCCTGCCCCTGAACGGCGAGGCGGGCATTGGCGAGTCGATGGCCGCTCGCCGACAGACCCAATGCGCTGATCTGGTCGGTCAGATCAGCCAGCAGCGTACGACAGGGCTCCAGATAGGCAGCGACCGCGTCGCGCACGTCCTTCTGCAGCGCGTTCTGATTGCTCGCCGTCCGCAACGGACTGGTCGGGTACGGGGAAACTCTTCATGCCGGTTCCCGTGAACTCCCGAAACTCCTCCCATTCAGCCCGGTTTTCTTGGCCTACCCCTCCCTGCCCTTTGCCATGAAAAACCTGCCTCATCCAGAACATTGCGGTCGAACTGTTGAGCAGACCCATCAGCGCCAGATGATCGTGCTCGCTCGCCGCGGCGGGGAGCTTGATGACCGGCGCGGAACGGTTGAAGACCTTACCGCCCCGGTCAAGGACGAAATGATTGTGGGTGGCGACGAAGGCGAAGGTGATCTTGAGGGGGGCGAAATGGCGATCCGGATAGAACATCGAATATTCGTAGTAGTCGCCTCCTTGTTGCTCCTTCGTCTTGAAGCCCTTGCCTTGCCGCAGCCAAAGTTGCGTCCGGTAACACCAAAGGATCTGGATGTATCTGCCAAGCAGGTGCGGCGGAAGCGTTCCCGATAGGCCATACGGAAAGACAACATCCGGAAGCTGGTCCTGATAGAGATCGCCGAGGAAGCGGGTGTCCCACTCCGGGTCGGAGAAATCGTGCAGGATGGCGCCGGTCTCGGGGTCGAGCCACTGGAAGAAGTCGATCAGCGCCTTGGCGCCGTCGGCCGCAAGGGGCAGTTGCCGGAGCGGATTGTGGGCACGGTCGAGCAGCTCGGCCAGCGTCGGCAGCGACTCCAGTTCCTCGAAGACGGCCAGCAGATAGTCGCGCTCGGCATGGGTGGGATGCGCATTGAAATAGACGGTCAGGCGGTCCTTGGCCTGTTGCAGCGCGCTCTGACCCGAGCGATGGCCCGCGCGCCGGCCCGCCCCGGCCGCCGACCCGGAGAGGAACGGCGCCTCCAGCAACTGGTTGTCTTCCAGAAAGCGCACGCAGACGCCGGTCAGCACCCAGGCCGCTGCGGCCTGGGTGATCTGCGCCTCGCGCCAGGCGACGAAGTGCTCGGCGGTGCGGTTGGCGGCCTGGGCCTTGGCGTACTCGGCCTGGAGGTGGGCCTCCAACTCCGGTCGGGTCCGGCTATAGTCCAGGATGTCCAATTCCAGTTTGGGCAGGAGGGACTGGAGATCGGCGAGGAGACGTTGGGGGTGGATCATCCGGCCGGCGCCTGGAATTCCTGCACTGCGACCTGAACGACGCGACTCGGTTGCTTGCGATGCTCGGCGATGTCGCGATGGTCGGCCTCGATCTGCTTCAAGACCGCGATCTCGAAGTATTGCTCCCCGCAGTAGTCGCATTCTAGGCAGGGAACCTGCTCGACGAAGAGCATCTCGCCATGGTGCTGGTGGATATACTGGGTGGTTCTGGGGGTCAGATTCCGGTTACCGCAAAAGCTGCATTGCTCGGCCATGGTTCAGTTGCCTCGCTCATAGGGATTCTTGAATTTGGGAGGCGTCGGGATGTAGACCGTGACGATCACGAGTGACACCCGCATCCGGCCGCAGACGACGTGTACCGGCTTACCCGCATCGGTGAAGCCCGCGAGCAAACAGCTTTCGCCGCGCCCGGTGTCTGGCTTCTTCCTGCGTGAGGCCGAGCTTGCGCAAGGCCCGGGTGATCTCGATCACCAGACCGGACTTGATCTTGAGTTTCTCGGCATCGGGCAGGCCAATGTCGGCAAAGACGTTGCCGGAACCCGTTTCGACCGCGATGCCTTCAAGGACGCGTTTTTTCATCTCTCATCTCCTTCGCGATCATCTCAGCGACTTTCAACCGGGCGCTCCACGCGGATGACGATACCTTAAAAGGTATAAGCAAGACAGAGAGCGGGGTTCGCGGCCGGCGCGGTAACTTCTCAATAACCTGTGGCCATCTCGTAGGGCGGATCAAGGAGCGCAGCGACGGATCCGCCGATCGCGGTGGTGGTGGGTCCGCTGCGCTTGACCCACCCTACAGTTGCCGCGACTTTTTGAGAAGTTACCCGGCGCGGTGGTTCAGCCATGCCAGTCGCGCAGATGCCGAATACCCGGCAGCGCCCCGGCTTTGCGCTGGTAGCGATCATCGGCGGTCACGAGGCAGGCCCCCGACTCCAGCGCGACCGCATGATAGAGGGTGTCGAACAGATGATGCCCGAGGTCGATGGCGAGCGCGCAGGCGCGTGCCAGGACGGGGGCATCGCCGCGGATCGGCAGCGCCAAGCCCTCCAGCAAGACAAGATCGTGCCGGGCACGCTCGGGCGTTTCACGTGCGATGACCGCCGCGACCTCGATCAGCCAATGGGGCGGTTGCAGGACGGGGTGATCACCACGCGCGACAGCGGCCATCAACGCGGTCGCCCGCTCGGTATCGGCTTCGCGCTCCGGGTCCTGGAATAGCCACTTGATGATGACACTGGCGTCGATGACCAGGATCACGGGCGGCCGACTTCGCGCGACGCGCGGGCCGCCGCCTCGGTCAACGCCGGCCGCTCTGCGCGTGCCGCGGTCAACTGCTCGAAGGCGGCCTGACGTCGGCGCTGCTGATCGGCCTCCGCGATGGCCTGTTGCATCAGCCGGGCAATCACGGCGCTCTTGTTCTGACCCGCGAACTCGCGATTGAAGGCGTTCCGGAGGTCGTCCGGGATGCTGAAGTTCATGGTGGTCATGATGGGATGCCGATTGTTGAAATCTTCGACAATCTTAGGCGCCGGGTCCGTCCCCGGCAAGAGGGGGGTGATCAGCGCTGCAATGTTGGGGTTCGTTCCTCACCCCAACCTACGGCATTGCGATGTTTTCTGGTTCGGAGCGAATACTTTCACAATCTCTCTCGCTCAGCCCATCCTACCTTAAGACCTCGTCCAAACAAGCCACATCACTATTTTATTGCTTGGCGAGCTTGGCGCCTTGGCGTGCGCAATTGCCGGATTTAGGATCACGAGGCGTCCGCTACGACCGGCTGGAGCCAGGCGCGGACCAGGGTAAGAGGGTAAAAGTGCCAAGCTATACGGTCCTCGAAAGGCGGAAACCGAGGTGGCGGCTGCGGTAGGACGGATGCCTGATGCCGCGGTACGCCGAGCGGCAGATGACGGCGGTGTTGATCCAGGAGCCGCCGCGTATCACCCGGTAGGAGCCCGTCTTGGGGCCACTGGGATTCTCACTGGCGGGCTGCTGCACGCCACTGGCGGCTGCTGGGTTTCCACTGGCATCCACTGCAGCATCTCCTGCACCGAACCCAAACGCCTTCGCAATGCGCCGCCAGCCACTCGCGCGCTGCTGGTCGCCACTGGCGGCTGCTGCGAGCGCGCCAGTAAGTTGCGCGTAATAGTCTGCCGCATACCAGTCCGCACACCACTCCCAGCAGTTGCCGTGCATATCGTGCAGCCCCCAGGCGTTGGCCCGTTTCTGCCCGACCCGATGGAGCAGATTTCCGGCATTATCGCTGAACCAGGCATAGTCGCCCAGTCCGGCCGGTTCGTCACCGCTGCACCAGCGGGTCGCGGTCCCGCCACGGCAGGCATATTCCCACTGCGCCTCGCTGGGCAGTGCGTAACGCTCGCCGGTCCGGGCGCTCAGCCACGCGCAGTAGGCGCCGGCGTCGTCCCAGGAGATACCGACCACCGGCAGGTCCAAGGCCTCGCGGCCGATGCCTCGCTTAGCGTAATAGTTGTCTTTGCCGGTCTCCAAGTGGTACTGACTGCCCTTCTCCAACCATTCCGGCCAGTGGCTGTCGGTCGCCTCGCAGAAGCGCAGGTAGTCGCGCCAGGTAACCGGAGTGCGCCCCATGGCGAAGGCGGGGACGCGGACCGGATGAACCGGCCGTTCGTCGCTGCCGCCTTGTTCGTCACCCATCAGGAAGGTCCCGCCGGGGAGATAGACCATCTCCGGGGCCGCGAGCACCTGCTGCGCAGCGCCGTCCTGACCCGCGTTCTCCAACGGATCGCGGAAGACCTCATAGGGCGCGAAACGGGGATGGGTGGCCGGTAGCGCCGGCGCAGGCGCCTTGGGCGGTGGCGCGCCGACAAGGGTAAGAGGGTAAAAGTGCCAAGGGCCAGTCCTCGAAAGGCGGAAACCGAGGTTGTCGTCGCGGTAGGACGGGGGCCCGAGGCGGCGGTACGCCGAGCGGCAGCTGCCGGCGACGTCGCTCCAGGAGCCGCCCCGAATCACCCGGTAGGAGCCCGTCTTGGGGCCACTGGGGTTCTCACTGGCCGGCTGCTCGGCGCCACTCGCATCGACTGCAGCAGACTGCGAGTGGACGCCAGTGGAGCGCGAGTGTGCTGCAGCGATTGGCGAGTGCTGCTGCGCGCCGGCCACGGGCTGCTCGCCGTCGTAGGGTCCGCTGTGCGGACCGGGCGCCGTGCGATCGTCGCGATCATCGGTCCGCGCAGCGGACCCTACGAGGTCACGGTAGGGTCCGCTGTGCGGACCGGGCGCCGTGTGATCGTCGCGGTCATCGGTCCGCGCAGCGGACCCTACGAGGTCGCGGTAGTAGCTCGCGGACCACC
>JACDZJ010000164.1_pt1 | contig 28237 bp, 35 predicted proteins | sample 7365721 | NCBI WGS metagenome assembly JACDZJ01 (sample SAMN15143480, study PRJNA637477) | pond metagenome | biome: freshwater wetland ecosystem [ENVO:00000243]; feature: pond [ENVO:00000033]; material: pond water [ENVO:00002228]; isolation source: pond water containing pink berries ... | reverse complement strand
AGGGGTCGGTGATAGGGTTTTCAAGTGATCCGCAATGTTTTTTTGCAGTCATAATGTAGGGAAGGTTTTAATTCTGGAAATCGGAAGGTTTTAATTCTGGAATGGTGCAACGCAATATAAAGAGTCTGGATTTGTGCCAAATCCCCCGCAAATTCATTGACTCGCGTTACTGCCTTGGATAAGGTTTCAGCAGGGCCAGCGTTCGCCGATTGGTAAAGGCCAGGCGCAAGCTGATGGATGCAGGTTCGATTCCTGCCGCTGGCCCGGCATCGCGTTACTGAAAAGAAAAGCCCGCCCCAAGGGGCGGGCTGGGATCGGTTCAGGAGTCCGGGCCAGTCCGCGCACGCCCTCTCGCCTATCAGCCCACCATCGGCCACGGATCCGGTGGGTTTCGCGCAACCCCGCTGGAATAGTACCCCAGTTGTTCGGACAGGTAATGGCTAGACTATCGTTAATCCTGCCGCTGGCTCGATTCTTGATAGCGCTCTACTCTCCGTTTGCGATGCATTCATATGGCACGCGACGAAGCTAACTGTACGTGCGGCCACACCATTCACGGCGTATTTGCTTGACACGTTCTCAACGAAGCATCCGGTATAGACATCGCGCGCGCCGTCGCCAACCGGGGAAACGGTAATCTTTGCATTATTGATATCTAGCCACTTAGGCTCGTTTCCGCTTGTCGGAATTGGTATCTCAATATGAAGTTTGATACGACGAACCCCCAACCCGACACCAGCCGGTTTTCCTACAGCGGACTTCTTCATCAGATAGATTTCGCGTGCGCCGGTGGATATCTCAACGCTTACCGAAAGACACTCAATTTCTGAGTCACCATATTCCAGCACAACGGATCCGACATACTCATCACTCATAGGTGACCTCGTCAGTAACAGTGAATCAGAAGGCGCTCTAGCTCTCGGGGGGGCTCTGGCGCTCAAAACTTGGCGCTCGTCGGCGCTCTCCCTTGCGGGCGTCCCCGGCTGGCTTGCTGCCATTCCCCGTGTAGGTTGGCAGCGCCGGGGGCTTCCGGTCATGGGTCGGCAGACATTGCAGCGCTATGGCCGGCCCTCGCGTTGCGTCTAGCGCCTAAGGTTGTGACACCTGTTCTTTAGCCAGTCATTCCCGCGTCGCGGAGCTGGTTGGCCAACTCGTCGCGCTCGCCTGACAATTTTTCCAATTCGGCATCAAGCCCGGAAATCAGCTTGATACGTTCGGCATTGGTTACCACCACATCGGGCCAAGGCTCATCCTCAATGAGGGTTTCTATGCGATCAGCGATCAGGTCGCCGAAATAGAAGAACACGGCCCCGTCTGTTATGTCGACGGGCACGGTACCTTCTGTCAAAAGGTTTTGCGCAGTCTTGGCGCCAGAGTCGTCAACCCGTTTGAGATAGGCGAAATCCTTGGGAGTAGCCGAAATCTGGCGTTTCAAGGATTGCGCGAATCTATCGCCACGCCGGGCAATGTCTACCCGCAAATAATGGACGAAATCCGCCTTGGAAACAGCCGAGGTAGTAAGGCGGGCGCGCTTGGCGTGCAGCGTGCCGATCTTGGCGTCCAATGCGCGAATTTCCGCGATGATCGAATCACGCGCGGCAACCAGTTGGCTGAGTGCGGAAGATAGACCCGTAGCCATTACACCACCCCCTTAAATTTATTAAGAGCCTTGCCAAGCTCGCCATCAGGTGCGCTGAATGGCTTGATGGCTGGCTCGATTGCCCCGACCGCCAAGAGTTGCGCGGCGGCTTCGTCGGTGAGATCGATTAGCGATCCAACCGGAAACTCATCATGGTTGATCGATGTTAAGACGCGGTATTGCATGCCTGTCCTTTCTGTTGCTGATTAAGTGAACCGCCTGCCTGTATCTGCAATGCGCACGGCATCGATGTAGCCCAGGCCGGGGCAGTCCTGCTGAAAACCCAGCGCCGCGCGGTGGAGCGCATAACGCTGATTGATTGGCGAAGCCTCGGAAGCGCGCTCCGGTGTATCGCCGGGATTGAATTCCGCAAAACAGACCGGCGCAAAACTCGCTTCGCAAAATTCCGGCGCAGCCATGCCCTTGACCGCTGGCGGGGTAGCACCAAGAAAACCAATGTGGCGCAGATACCATGCGCCGGGAACCGGGTTTGCGGGGTCGCCAGGGCGATGAAAAGCCGCCGATACATGCCGATAAGCACCTGAGCGCACCAAGGCCACCAAGGAGGCGGCAGGGCTTACCAGGGCGTAAAGCGCGCCGGCTACGGCGTTCAATTGCAGGGTATCGCCAACGGAGGGGCCATTGCTCGCCGGATGCCCGATAACCAGGGGCGCGGGACCGCGCCGGGGATCGAAGGCGGCAGCCGTAGTAGCTATGTCAGACTCGGAAAACCCTATCACCTCGCCAAGTCCTGTCAAGCGCCTGCCAACGCGGAATATCTCGATCAAGTGGGCAGTCATGCTATCCCCTCAGTACATTCGGGGACGGTTTTCAGGATGGTGCGAATGTTGCGCTCCGTCATCTTGTATTCGCGCGCTAGTCTCGGTGCAGATATACCCGAGTCATACTTGGCAATGATTTCTCTATTGCGAGCGCCCCGCAAGGCAGCTTCACAACGCGGCATGGAAACCCGTTCGCCACCATAGTGATACATCAGAATGCCGGCCTTCTCCTCCCCGAGTAACGCGACCAGATCGCGCATTATCTTTCCGGGCCTCTTACCCAGTGGAACTTTCAAATAAGTTCCCCCGTAAGCATCAACCAGGGTCAGCGTTGCAATCACGCCTAACAGGCCGACAATATCTTGAACGGACTGCGGAAGTCTCATGATTTGGGCGGGTAGTTGTTCATGGCCACATGGTGCAAGAAACTGGCGTAGCGAATGAGAGTGAAGCGCTTCATGCCAAAGACAAACCCCGCCGGGATCGCTCCGGGCGGGGTTTGGGTTACGCTGGCAGCAGCTCGTCAGGGCGAGAGAAACCCAGCCCTTTCTAGCGGTCTGCCGATGCTCCCGGCAATCACTCTCAGCAGGGCCAGCATATCGTCGGCGGCGACACATTCCAGCGTCGGGCGGTGCTGGCCAGGGATGCTACCGCCAAGAATCATCAAGTCAGCAACGGCTGTCAGGGCGCGGTAGCTGTCGGTAATTTCTTCCAGGGCGGCGGCCTGTTCGCTCCGCCGTTTCTCATCGGCGGCGCGGCGGGCTTCGCTGGCGGCTATGCTCGCCATGACTTCGGGGATCATCGCTTCCATTTCGGCGGTGGTTAAGTCAGTCATGATGCCCCCCCTTCCTTGAAAGCACATTTACTATTTCATCGCGGTGGTGAATGATTTCTTCGGCTTCACCTCGCAGGAAATCCCCGAAGAAGCGGAATATCGCGCCGGCATCGCCAATGGTGGCCAGTTTCATTTGATGGCCCCCGCCGATCTCGGCTTGCATCATGGCACCCATGCCACGCAAGGCGGCAGCGGCCTCCCATATGCGCTCTTGGCTAATGCCGATTTCGTTGAATGATTCGTGCTCATGAATCGGGGGATTGATGAGCTTGGAAATGTCGATGCCTTGAAACGTCGTGTTATTGCTTTCAGCCATAATGGCCTCCTATCGATTCGTTCAATTTCGCCCCTGTTTAGAGGGCGGCCAGGTACTTGAACACCGTCGATAGGCGGCTCGCAGTTTTCCCCTTGCGGGTGTTGTATCCCTGCGCACTACCCGGCCATAGTCAAACTATAGACGTAAAAAATCCGCGTTACTGTCGGGCGCGGTTGCCGCTATCGAAGGTGTGTTCAGCACCGAAGTGAATTGTGCGCTTGTCATGGGGTGGGCGTCAAGGGGATAATCGACACGGGGCCGCCAGTTGTCCGCCGATGGGTAAGGGCTAGGCAATTGCTGAATTATGCAGGTTCGAGTCCTGCCACTGGCACAGCCCCAGCCGTCCCGCCAGCGCCGACTTTTTTAGGCTGAATCGCCATCAATACGCAAAAGGGCTTCCGTGGGCCTAGAAGGCGCGTAGAGCGAAAAAAAGGGGCTGGGGTATATCCGCATATCAACCGCCTCGTTTTAGCGGCTCCTGCGAATATGTAACGCGTTACTATGGTAACGCGTTACTTAGGGGGTAAAAAAGCACTCCCCGAGGCACTTTCGGACGGTTGCGCTTTTTTGGCTCTTTTTCGGGGTTTCAGCAGTCCGCCGGTGATGTTTTGCCATCCCCGGAACGGCCATAGTGGGCAAGCCCGGTTCCCGCAGTTTTTCACGTCGTTTTTGACGGTGTGCGAGTTGCTGGATAACTCGCCTTGGCACTCGTGATAGCAAAAGGCGGCGACGGCGAGCAGGACGTTATCCGGGCGATGCCGCGCCATGTCCAGCGGCGAGCGCTTGGGGAGGCTCACGCGCGTTTCTCGTGGGGCGGGGTGGCAGGGGTGCGCTCGATCCAACTTCCCAATGCCGCCAGGACGCGCTGCAACCCATCGCCGCCCAGGAAACGCGGGTGTTCTACCTTTCCCCTCGGCTTGCACCAGGCAATAAAGCGCGGGTCTTCGATGCCGGTATAGCCAACCTTGCGGGCGCGATCTTCAAGCAAGCGCCATTGCGCGGGGGTCGGGTGGCCCGGTGCCGATCCGCCGGCCCGCTTCGGTCGGCGCTTGCTTTCCGTGTAGACGAATCCCAGGCGGTGAAATTCGGCCATGACGGCATCGAAGCCTCGCAGCGTAAGCGCCTTGCTGCTGGTTACACCAGCGGCCCTGAGCAATAAAGCGCGGTAATCCTCTTCGGCCATGCCGAGTTGTCGGCGGGCGAGCTGCACCAGACGGAGCTTTGATCCGAAAATTGAACCGCTGGCCAGGGCGTTCATGCCGTTCCCCAGCAACCGATTTTCTTGGCAGCGGCTTTGAGCATGGATTCGTTTACCGGCTGGTTGCCCATGCCGGCGGCGATCTGCCGCGCCTTCCTAACCGTCTCGTATAGATAGCGCAGCCCCCCATCCTGCTGGCCTAGCGTCTGGCAGAATTCACGCTCCTTGCGGCCTGAAATGGCAAGATTGATTAGGTGCGCGTCGACTTCCTCTTCGTCAGGCATGCCGACAATTACCGTAGCGCCGCTGGCACGCGAAGTAAGCTGAGTCAACTTTTCCCTTGCCAGCTTGGCATGCAGAGAGAGATTGCCGATAAAGGCCAGGCCAATTTGATGCTCTTCCGGGAACGTCAGTAATTGCTCCATGATGCGGGGTTGCATCAGGTGGGCATGATCGAAGATCAACAAGCCCCCAGGACTCAACAGCCGAAGCACCAGGCTTTTCAGCGTTTCGCCATTACGCGATGCACCATCACGGCCGCAAACTCTTGCTACCTCGCCAAGCGCACCTACCCAAGTTTTCGCCTCGCCGTCGACAAGTACGTAACAGATGTCGCTATCCATTCTTGCGGCATACTCTGCCGTGCATGTTTTGCCAGCGCCGGAACTGCCGAAGATCATGGCGAGGCCGCGCCGCCCTTTTCCGTCCCGTGGGGCGCGGGCATGCTCGAAAGCACTCAGAAAACGCCGGGCGGTCGGTGTCATTACAAAGTCCCCGGCCCGCTCGGCAATGTCGCTATCGATAGCGTCAAGCCATGTCGATAGCTTTGCCGTGCTGTCGGGATCGCGCCGCCCGTCAAGCCATGCAGTAACGCGCTCCACTGTCATCAGGCCGGACTCAATGGCAACACCTTGGAGGCTACCGCAGGCGTCCCAAATTTCGTTAATGCGCGCGGCGATGGCATCCTCACGGCGCGGAGCGCGCACTAGGCGCTGAGTCACAAACCCGCTATCCATGTTGGCCTGATAGCTTTCCCGATCCTGAAACATTGCGCTTGATTGCATTACAATTCCTTTCGTGGTTTTGATGATGTTGGCCTCTGCAAGTTGGCGCTTGCCGGGGCCTTTGGTTTATCGGCGGCCGGCAACCCGCTTGCGCAGGCTGTCGATTGCCTTCTGCTCTTCCTGCCGCTCGAACTCGGCAAGTTGACGGTTGAATCTCTCCTCTTCCTCAGTGGGCTTGGCTGGCGCGGCCGGTAGTAGATCGGTGCGCGATGGGACAAGGGCACGAATATCCGATTTCGGCAAGGATGGCCGTTCGCGGATTTCGCCGGTTTCAACATCCATCATTTCCCCGGCCCGCAGCTTGGGGAGCTGCGCATCAAGCCCGGCCCCTTCGGCTGCGATCAGGTCTTCAAGCGCCTTGGCGGCTTCCTTGACCTTGCGGGTATAGCCAGCACGTTGACGCATGATTGCCTTAGCGGCAGGCTTGCTGTTGTACGGCGTCAATTCGCGCCGTTGTGCCTCGCAAAGCCTTTTCGGGCCTCGGTAGACATAGACCGTATCGGATAGATCGGCAGGGTTATATAGAGCAGAGTAACCAGCACCCGGTGGCAGTTTGGCTGTTCCCTCGCTCCAATAACGCGCCCCCAGGAGAGTGAACCCGTTATCTTTTCGACTGATGGTGATCGGCGCGGCGGAATAGGCGCAAATGCGCTCTTGCGCTGCGCTGATCTGCCGCATTGCCAAGCCGGGGGCGCGGGATTGCTCGATATAGACCAGGTGCGGGCTTTTGCCTTCCATACCCTGCCCACGATGGCCGGGTTCTTGGTTGTAGTCGCTGATAGATTGGTCAATTAGCGCCTCGATACGCTCAACATCTATGGCCCTCGCACGGTCGCATTCCTCTGGCCTTGCGCTTGGATTGTTGCCGCAATACGCCCCGCGAAACTCATGGCGCGTTTCCAGGTAAGTTCCTACCGTGCCGAAGATGCGTTCTATGATCTTGGCCTGCCCATGCGCAACCGACGTCCACCCAATTTCAATTCCCAGACGCGTAAACCGGCCAAACATCTCATCATCCTTGACCGTGCCGCGTCGTCGCCAAGGAACACCCCCCGTATTTTGCTTGGCGGCGATCTCCATGCCGTTATCCGGCTCAAACTCCCTTGGGACAATCCTGCCGGTATTTTTTGTCACGTTGAGAAATGCGGCCATTGGCAGATCACTATCAAGCCGTTGACCGATGGCATAGCCAAGGAAATAGCGGGATCGCGTCTCGGCAAAGGCATAAATCCACGGCCGAAAAACAGTGCCGCGTGGCGCATATTTTCCGTGGCGATCAATACACCAAACATCCAACCGGCGGCCGTCCATTGACCAGGTATCGTGTAAGGGAAGGGTTGAATAGTCCCGTTGGGCGGTGGGGCTGCGGGCTTTGAGCGCGGTTTCACCTTCCTTGAGTAACACCCTGACATCGTAGTCAATGGCCTCGTAATCGGCCTTGGCCTTGTCATAGCCGGGAATTTTTCCCCAGCCTTGCCGCTTGGCTTCGTTGCGGGTGCGCTTCCAGGCGGTTTTGATCGGGCTGCCAGCCGGCAATGCCTCGCGTATGAAGCATTTCCATGCCTCGGTCGGCCATTCGGCACGGCGGCCACCTGCCCCCTGCCACTGACCAGCAAGCAAGGCCGGCCAGTGCATTGGGTCATAGCCAGCGATCCGGCCAAGCTTTTCATAGAGGGCTGATTGCTTGATATCGAACCGCTCCCGGATTTGCTGCGCAGTTTCCTTGCGGGGTTTTCCTTCGGTGAGGCAAAGTTGCCAGTACCGACACGCCTCGGCATCGCGGTATGCCCGCTCCTTTGCTTTCTCGCTGCCCCCCCCGAATCGTCCCCACAAACTTTCGGCCTCTTCCGGTGAAAGCTGCATGCTGGCAGTTGATTCGGCCGCGCCGATGGCGCTTACCAGGTGGCGGGCTTGGGCTTCGGTGGGCAAGGCGGGTAGCGGGATACACCATGCCCCCTCCGAATTCTTGAAGCTGCCCGGATAGCGGCCGGCCTCGCAGCCATCCCTGACGCCGCGCGCGGTGATTTGAAGCGCCATCGCGCAATCTTTCACGGTGAGAATTTCCCCAGGATCAAGCGCATCGCCGGCCATTGGATATCTCCCCTTCCTTGATACCCAAGGCCACGGCTGCGTTATGGCTTTTTCCAAATCTGCATGGGTTATTTGTATTCAAAACCAAATAGATCGCTTGGCGCGGCTGGCCTGTTTGCCGCGCTAAAGCGGCATAGCTGATACCCTGCCGCTCCATTTCTGCACGAATTTCCTCTCGCGTTCTAAGCTGCTTTTCGCTCATAGCCTTCCCCTCGCTGGTAGTATCGTAAAAACGATAATTACAACTATCGCAAACGCGACTATACACGCGAACGCGATATGTCAAGAGGTGTATTAGTGGGAAGTTTCGGTGAACGGCTGAAGGAAGAGCGTGAAAGGCTGGGGATGACCCAGGCCGCTTTTGCTGCTGCCTGCGGCGTCGGGAAAACGGCGCAATACACTTATGAGGCAAACGATAGGCACCCTGACGCGCTCTATCTAGGGTATGCGATGGCGGCGGGGGTAAATGTCGGTTACGTCCTCAATGGATCGCGTCAGCATCCAGGCGCACAGATCGGTGCTGCATTAAAGATAGTCGATAAAATTGGTGAGGAACTAATTCTGGATGCCTTGGGCAATATCGATCTGGAGGGTTTCACGGAATCGATTTCCGATAGCGACATAGAAGCGGCGGGGAACCATGATCTAGTGCCGATGCTTCAAAAGCTGATAGCCCACACTCCAGAATTGCGGATGATTCTTGAGGGCAATCAAAACCAGACTGTTGACGCCGGGCTTCTCGAACGCGTTCTACTGGCAGTCGAAAACTCCAACACGGCCCGCGCTCTTCCAGCCGGGAAAAGGGCGCGTATCACCGCCTTGGCTTACCGGATTGCCAAGCAAACCGGGATTGTGGATAAGAGGGTTATCGAGGAGTCCGCCGCCTTGGCAACCCCGGAATTAGGGTAGTAATTGCCGGATCAACTTCCGCACCCCAAATATGCAAAAGCCATCGCACTTTTCTAAACATCCACTATTGGCAAGGCTTTCAGGGGGCGGAAGTAAATATAAGCCTATCCTTATCAACTTCCGCGTTACTGTCGTCATGTTGCGGAGCAACATAGTACCGTTTTAAGGAGGTTTGGCGTTACTGGCGGTATCTGGCACGAGGTCAGCCGGTGAATACGCTCCCCGCCACATGTCACCGCTATGGGGCCGCTGTTATTCGCGTTACTGCCTTATTTGGTGCGGGTTTCGAGGTGGTACATCATCCCCAATACTATGGCAGTGATCCTGCCTTTTCCGGCCCTGCCACGCGGCTTGATCGATCCCGCCCATTAGTGGATCATTCCGGTACTGAAATTCCGGAATTAATTACTGCTATTTGATCGAAAACGCTCATTTTGAAAGAGACGCCATGAAAACCACACTCCCCGTAGACGCCCTTCTAATCAGCCTTTCCGCCTAACACCCCCCATTTCTGGAATTCCGGGAATAAACACCCCCCCGCACATAATCCGGAAACATCATGGGACTGTTCGACTGGCTCAAGCCTACCCCCCCGATCGATACCCCCACGCGGGCGCTCGTCGAACGTGCGGTTGCAACCGTGGATCCGCTGATCCGGCAAGTGGGCGGGTATGAGCAGCGACTGGCCCCGGTGGTGTGCAGCGCCTATGACTACTGCGCGCAGATGGCGCTCGCCATTCCCGGCCCAATCCCGATCAATCGCGCTGCCTTTGCCAGCGACCCACTGATCCATGCCCTGTTCGGCAGCGCCGACGGCATCGAAACCATGCTGGCCACCAGCCAGTGCATTCGCGACTTTATCTCCCGCCAGGACGCCCTGATGTCCGATCAATGCTGCGCCCTGCTCGGCATGCGCCCGAAGATCACCGCCGGCTTTGGAACGCGCCTTCATGGGGAGATCATCCAGCGCGACGAGCCGCAAAAAACCCTGACCTTCACCGACCATACCCTCGCGGAGCCCGGCCTCGATCTCGATGCCGCCCACCGGCATCTGGCCGAGCGGATGTTCGACGGCCTGATCAAGGGCTTCGTCGCTCACGTTGATGAAGTACGGGAAGAGCGGCAGGATCTGCGGAGTGCCGAGGCAATGGAACGCACCCGCGCCCGCTCCGCCGGCCCGGAAGCCCATACGCGGCGGCGCGCCGAGTTGCAGGAACGCCTGCATGAAACCAGTGACGCCCTGCAACCTGATCGTCTGACGGAAACTCTGGCCGCCTACCTCGCCAAACCAGACACCTTGCTGCGCCTGGAACCGGTGAAACTTGCTGTGAACCGGGTTGGCGTCCTCGTCGATCGCGACGAGGATCTCGCCCAGGCGGACATGCTTGATTTCGTCGAACTGACCACCCGCGACCTGCGCCGCTGGGTGGTGTTGATCGTGACCATTGATCGTGAGGAAGCCCGCGCGGCTTTCGAACGTTTCGATGAGCGGCGTCGCTACATCGTGATCTGATGGCACGCACGCTCGCCTTCCTCGTGTTGCTCTTCCTGACGCAGCTGTCCCATGCCGCACTGCCGGCAGCAGTAGCGCAAGCATTGAAAACCGCCGGCATTCCGATGCAGGCCGTAGCCTTCGTCGCCCGGCCGCTGGATGGAGCGCAACCCTCGTTGAGCCATCAGCCGGATGTGCCGTTGAACCCTGCCTCGTTGATGAAGCTGCTCACCACGTTGGCGGCGCTCGAAACACTCGGTCCTGCTACCTCCTGGAAGACCGAGGCACTCGCCGGCGTCCCGATCGAAAACGGGGTCTTGAAGGGCGGCCTGATCCTGCGCGGCAGTGGCGACCCGAAATTCACCTACGACCGGTTGTGGCTGTTGCTGCGCGAGCTGCGCGCACGCGGGCTCAAAGAAATTCAGGGCGACCTTGTCCTCGACCTTACCGCGTTTGCCCCGGCGGAGCACGACCCTGCCGCCTTCGACGGCAAACCGCTGCGTCCCTACAATGTCGGCCCCGATGCGCTGCTGTTCAATTTCGCCACGGTGCACCTGACGCTGTGGACCGAGGGCAATGCCGCCCGACTGATGGGCGAGCCAGTACCGATGGGGGTCGAACTGGTCAATCGACTGCAACTGACCAACAGCACCGTCTGCGGCGAATGGCGCGAACGACTGGAGGCCCGGTTTGCGCCCGGCCAGATCATCATTACCGGCCCGTTCCCGATTGGCTGCGGCGAGAAACGCTGGCATCTCGCCGGCCTGCCGAACGCCACTCTGCTGCATGGCGTATTCACCCGACTCTGGCGCGAACTCGGCGGCGAGTTTTCTGGACCGGTCAGGGAAGGCACGGCCCCACCTAACGCCTTGTTGCTCGCTACCAGCGAATCGCCGGCCCTCGGCGAACTGGTGCGCGACATCAACAAGTACTCGAATAACGTGATGGCGCGCCAACTGTTCATAAAACTCGGCGCTGGCGATACGGCACAAGCGAATCAGATCATCCGCTCCTGGCTCGCCCGGAAAGGGCTCGACTTCCCGGAGTTGGTGCTGGAAAACGGCGCCGGCCTGTCGCGGCAGGAACGCATTACTGCCGGACACCTGGCACAACTACTGGTCGCCGGCTGGGCTAGCGCCGTGATGCCCGAGTTCGTCGCCTCGCTGCCGATCGCCGCCATCGACGGTACGGCGAAGAAGAAATTCAACGGCAGTGGCAGTGCCGGCCAGGCCCACCTGAAGACCGGTTCGCTGGAGGGCGTGCGCGGCATCGCCGGCTATCTGCTCGACCGCCATGGACGCCGCCATCTGGTCGTCTTCATGGTCAACCACCCGAAAGCGGGCGAAGCACAACCGGCCTTCGATGCCCTGCTGGAAGGGCTATGGCGCGGCGACGATTGACACTGCAGCCGACCTGAGTCGGAACGAAGCCGCCGCGTTACTCGGTGTTTCGTTGCGGCGCATGCTTGACGGAGATATCGCCAAACCCGGTTCGGATACAGCCCCCCCGACGAGCAAGCCCACGCTCAAGGCCGTAGCGGAAGGGCGCAAGGATGGCAGGCCGATATCGCGCGCCAGCAGGAGCAAATGGACATTCTGCACGGCGTATTGAAGGAGAAGGGTCATGAGTAAATATTCGGCGCTGGCGGGTCTCACCATCTCGATGATCGATCTGCTCAAGGAACAAGGGCTGGCCCATGCCGGCACCGTCGACGGGCTGCTCGCCTACCGGGTGCTCGGCGAGGCAGTCGCGCAAGCCGAGGCCTTCGGCGTGCCGCTTGCCGATATTGGCCTCGACGGCTTCGACCTCGACGCCCTGCTGCGTCTGCCGGTCAAGAAAGCCGCCTGACCATGACCCTGGTCCCGCGCGAACCCAGCTACCTTGCCCCCTTGGCCGAGTGGGAGGCGTATCGCCGCGCTGTCGCCGCCTGCCCGGTCGGCGAGCCCGGTCGCGAGCTCATGCTCCAGATCGCCGCCTGATCTGCGCCATCAATCCAGGAGCAAGCGGGGACCACGGTTTACAAATAGCTTCACGCCGCCCTCCTCCATGCATCGTTATTAACCGCTGTACCGCCGTCCCGCCAGCGCCGACTTTCCACACCGCCCGACGCGACGTCGTCCGTCGTCGTCCCCGCTTGCACAAAGTGCCGCCCCAGGAGGGCCTCCAGCGCATCCACCCGGCGTCCGTCGATGCCGTCCGGGCCGTCGATATCGCCCACGTAGGTGCTGCTGTAGATGGTGCGCCCGCCTTCGCCGTTGGGGACGTTCATGAAGTATTCGCCAGTGGCGGCGTTGGTGTTGATGCTGGCACCGTTGGCGTAGTGGTAGGTGATGCTGCTGTCGGCGAGCTTCTGCGGGAGGTAGAGCGTCTGGCCGGCGCGGATGCTATTGACGTCGGTGATTGACGGGTTGCTCACCAGCACGGCGGCGTAGAACTCCTTAGCATTGGTGAAGCCGGTGGGGCTGTTCTTTTGCGTCAGCCACAGGTCGGAGAGGGTACCGCCGGACTTGACGGTGATGCTGTGGGTATCGGCAGTGGTGAAGTAGCTCGCGCTGTTGCGGGCGGGGGTGCCAAGGCCGGGGGGTGTGGCCGGCGGAGCGGCGGTGACGATGCTCGCCGCGAGCGCCTGAGTGGCCGTTGACAGATTGGCGGGGTTGCTGAATCGGCTGATCAACACCTTGATGCCGTCCTGCCGGCGCCGACTTTTTCGGTTTCTCAGGCCGGCGGTAACTGCATCGCCCGCTTTTCGACCAGCGCGATCCAGCCGCGAATCACCCGATAGAGCACCCAGATGCCGGTCAGGACGATCACCACCCAGGCAAACGGGATGCCGATCAGGGTGATGGTCAGCAGGCCGGCGACCAATAGCCATAGTGCTGCATACCAGAAGCTGCGTAACTGCCAGCGCCAATGGGATTCGAGCCAGGTGCCGCGCACGTTGCTGCGCGTAACGTAGTTGATGATCACCGCGATGATCGACGGCCAGCCGAAGACGAAGGCGCCGATGATGGTCGCCGAGGTCAGGATGCCCGACAGCGCCGACAGCGCATGCAGGCCATACATGATGTGGCACCAGGCCCGGGAACCATCGGGATTATTGGCCACTGCCAGTGGCGTGCCATCGGGTTCGTAGTCGGCCATGATCACAGCCCCAAACGGGTCCAGAGTTCATCTACACGGCGCTTCACGTCGGCATCCATGACGATCGGCCGTCCCCACTCGCGCTGCGTTTCGCCCGGCCACTTGTGGGTGGCGTCGATGCCCATCTTGCTGCCCAGGCCGGCGACCGGCGACGCGAAGTCCAGATAATCTATGGGCGTATGTTCGGCGATCAAGGTATCGCGTGCCGCATCGACGCGGGTGGTCAGCGCCCAGATCACTTCCTTCCAGTCGCGCACGTCGATGTCGTCGTCCACCACGATGATGAACTTGGTGTACATGAACTGGCGCAGGAAGCTCCAGATGCCGAACATCACCCGCTTGGCGTGGCCGGGATACTGTTTCTTGAGGCTGATCACGGCAAGGCGGTACGAACAGCCTTCCGGCGGCAGGTAGAAGTCGGCGATCTCGGGAAACTGCTTTTGCAGCAGCGGCACGAACACCTCGTTGAGCGCCACGCCCAGCATTGCCGGCTCGTCGGGCGGCTTGCCGGTATAAGTCGAGTGGTAGATCGGGTTATGGCACATCGTCATGCGTTCGATGGTGAATAGCGGAAACTCGGCCTGCTCGTTGTAGTAGCCGGTGTGGTCGCCATACGGTCCCTCCAGGGCTGTTTCGCCCGGATGGATCACCCCTTCGAGCACGATCTCGGCGCGCGCCGGCACCTGCAGGTCGGAGCCGAGGCATTGCGTCAGTTCGGTCTTGCCGCCCCGCAGCAGGCCGGCGAACTGGTATTCGGACAGCGTATCCGGCACCGGCGTCACCGCACCGAGGATGGTGGCCGGATCGCAGCCCAGCACCACCGCCACCGGGAAAGGCTGGTCCGGGGTGGTCGCGCAATGGTCGCGGAAATCCAGCGCGCCGCCGCGGTGCGCCAGCCAGCGCATGATCACCTTGTTCGGACCGATCACCTGCTGGCGATAGATGCCGAGGTTCTGGCGGGTCTTGTTGGGGCCACGCGTCACCGTCAACCCCCAGGTGATCAGCGGTGCCACGTCGCCCGGCCAGCAGGTCATCACCGGCAGGCGCGCCAGATCGACATCCTTGCCCTCCCACACCACCGCCTGGCAGGGGGCCGAACTCACCACCTTCGGCGCCATGTTCAGAACCTGCTTGAGCACCGGCAGCTTATCCCAGACATCGCGCAAGCCCTTGGGCGGCTCGGGTTCCTTGAGATAGGCGAGCAGTTGGCCGACTTCGCGCAGAGCGGTTTTCCAGTCGGTGTCTTCACCCATACCCAAAGCCACGCGCTGCGGCGTGCCGAACAGGTTGGCCAGCACCGGCATCTCGCCACTCGTCGGCTTCTCGAACAGCAGCGCCGGCCCGCCGGCACGCAACACGCGGTCGGCGATCTCGGTCATTTCCAGCTTCGGATCGACCGGCACGGCGATGCGTTTCAGCTCGCCGCAGGCTTCGAGGCGCCTCAGGAATTCGCGGAGGTCATGGGCAGCATTCATCAGCGGGTCCGGTAGGCGGCGTGGCAGGAGATGCAGGCCGTCATCAGCTTGGGCAGGGCGGCAAGCGTCTTATCACGGTCGCCGGTTTGGGCGGCGGCGGCGAACTCGCTCGCCGCCTTGTGGCCATCCATGCCCATGGCGTGCATGGCCGGCGGCATGTGCAAACCGGGACGTGCCTCGGGCGGCTTGCCGGCATGCACCCCGCGTGCCGACCAGCCAAGCCGGCTTTCCGCAACCTGGCCGGCCTCGGCATACTTGCCCACCGCCACCAGCGAGTGGATTTCGTGCAGGGCCAGCAGGTTGTCGAGCATTTCCTCGCGCAGGGATTGCTGGGCGGGCACCGGCAAGGGCACCAGCTGGCGCATGTCCTCGGCAGCGACGGCAGGCAGGGAAAGTGCAATCAAAAGGGGCAGCAGCAAGCGTTTCATTGTTTATCTCCAGGCTCTGAAGCCATAGTCGGCGACGATGCCGGCGAACACCGCCGCGCCGAACCAGTTGTTGTGCAGGAATGCCTTGAAGCATTTCATGCGATCCCGGCCGCGGATCAGCATGTAATGGTAACCGGCAATCGCCGCAGCGGCGGCCAGGCCGAGCGCATAAAAAGTCTCGAAGCCCAGTCGCCAGCCGACCCAGGCAAGCAGGGCCAGGGTAATGCCGTAGCACAGCATGATCGCCGCGATGTCGAAACGGCCGAAGGTCAGCGCGGAGGTCTTGATGCCGATCTTGATGTCGTCCTCGCGGTCCACCAGCGCATATTCGGTATCGTAGGCCAGCGCCCAGAAGATGTTGGCCGCCAGCAGCCACCAGGTCGTCTCGGGTAGGCGACCCTGCGTCGCGGCGAAGGCGAGCGGGATGCCGAAGCCGAAGGCGACGCCCAGATAGGCCTGCGGCAGGTCGAAAAAACGCTTGGTGAAGGGGTAGCTCGCTGCGAGGAACAGAGCGATCACCGCCAACCCGAAAATCAGCGGCGTGAGGATCGGCACGATCAGCAGGAACGAGCAGATCACCAGCACGAAGAACAGTGCGATGGCCTCGCGCGTGCGGATTTTGCCGGCGGCGATGGGACGGTTTTTCGTCCGCTCGACATGGGGATCGAAATGGCGGTCGGCGTAGTCGTTGATCACACAGCCGGCCGAGCGCATCAGCACCGTGCCGAGGATGAAGATCCACAGGATCATGCCGGCCGGCCGGCCATCGCTGGCGATCCACACCGCCCACAGCGTCGGCCACATCAGCAGCAGGGTGCCGATCGGCTTGTCGAGCCGCATCAGTTTCTCGTAGAGGTCGAAGCGCTCCTTGATCAGGGCCAGCGTGGTCATGCCGTGATTCTACGTCGCCGTCCTGCCGGAGCCGACTTTTCGGAATGACCGTCAGCACCCGCCAAGAGTGATAGGCTGGGAGCCCTCAACAGCGAAGGAGTGGTTCACATGGCAGCTCAAAACGAAGTCATGTCCGATGATGTCGTCAAGCTTTTCGATGAGGTGATTGCGCTGGTCGATGAGCGCTTTGGCGCCGGTTATGCCCGCGACAATCCGACGATGGTGGCCGCGCTGTTGCAAGCGGCGATGATCGACCGGCGCGGGGCATCCATCGGCGGCACCCTCAGCGCCATCGCCAGAGGGCTTTAAGACAAAGCGCCGTCCCGCCAGCGCAGTGAAAATCAGTTCGGCCTCGCTCATGTGGTCGCGCAGGTTGTGGTCTAGCAAGCCCTTCATCTGCTTGTGCGCCTTGACGCTGACGCCCGACCATTCCTGATGGATGATGTTGGTGAGGATGGCGAACTCCTCGCCTGGCTTGATCTCGTGATTGACCCAGTAGTCGGTCAGCTTGTTGCGCGTTTCCTGCCCGGTCATGCGCTGCTGAATCCACTTTTCACTGCGCCCGTGCTTTCGCCAAGTCTCGCGGGCGCGGTCGAGCGAGCGGCTGGGGTCAGCCATTTCCTGCATGCGCTCGTAGCCCACCTTCGCCAGCCACAGCTTGATCGGCTCCGCCTTCGGGCTGGGCACGGACTGGACAAGGCGTAGCAGGGTTTCGGCGGTGGCAACATCGGTTGGCCGTTGCCTTCCATCGGCGGCAGCTAATTTCAACTGGTGACAATTTGTCATCGACTGACTACCGACCCGAAGCAGTAATTGCCGAGTCTGTAACGCGGACGCTCGGGAATAGTTGAGCTTAGCTGCCGTGGGCGACGGGTCAAGTGTCAGCTACAGCGACTTGTTGTGCGTCGGCGAGGCTCCAATGAACAATTTGGTCTCCCCAACGTCTGCGAACAGTGCCTACGATTGATGCATGGAGGTTCTGATGCCTCGACTGGAGCGCCATTAGAAATACAACGTGGGAAGTAGAGAAGGCTTCGACGAATGACCCACGGGTGCGTTCCCGCAAGGACGCTAGCATACGCCCGACAAACTTCTCCCGCTTCTCGCGAATAAAGTGCTGATAGATCAACAACGAACTTCCTGTGCTCCAGATTGTCTCGAGTTCCCGCCAAAAGACAAACTTCGATGATTTCCTTCGTCCATATGGCCGAGATTGAATTTCGATTCCGTTGTCTGGATCAAAGAAAACGAAATCCGCTCCTGTTAAGGTGTCTCGGAGATTCTGAAACCAGCTATCTCGTTCCGACGCTGGATCTGGGGTAACTGTTGAATGGTAAGTGGTACCGGGCAAGAGGTCCGTGCTTTCGATTAGAGCGACGCTGCGAGGGGCGCCGCTATTCATCAGCGCCTTAATTCCATCGAATAGCTCTGGGTCGTGCGACCGCCAAGCTACAGGGGCATCAAGGTATGCGGTAAATTTTCCGTCTGTGCTCCCGTCGTCGGGGGTTAGCATCCACGCCACTGACATCTGAAACTGTACCGCATTGGATATGGCCCGAAGCAAGCCATACTTCCGGAAGTCATTTACATCACCAAAATACTGGTTCTTCATCTTTTCGACGCAGGTAGGGGCTGTTGAAAAATCGAGTTCACCCAGTCATTTTGCGGCGAATCATGTGGAACTACAAAGCAATGCGTGTCTGCTTTGAGGCGTTCTGGGTCGCAGGCCGCTTGGCCGATTCCCGCCGTCCCGCCAGCGCCGACTTTTCAAGCCTTAAGCAGTTCGGCCCGCCCGCCCAGCCAGCGCGCCAGATGACGCTCGGCATGCTCGGGCCAGCGGGTCAGCATGTCCTCGGTGGCTTGCCGCGCCGCCTCGACCAGTGTCACGTCTTCCAGATCGGCAAAACGTAGCAGCGGCAGGCCGCTCTGGCGGGCCCCGACGAATTCGCCCGGCCCGCGCAAGTGCAGGTCCTGCCGCGCGATCTCGAAGCCGTCGCTGTTCTCGTAGATGATCTTGAGCCGCGCCCGGGCGGTTTCGCCCAGCGGCGGTTCGTAGAGCAGGATGCACGCCGATTCGGCAGCCCCACGCCCAACCCGGCCGCGCAACTGGTGCAATTGGGCTAGGCCGAAGCGCTCGGCGTGCTCAATCACCATCAGGCTGGCGTTCGGCACATCGACGCCGACCTCGATCACCGTCGTCGCCACCAGCAAGTGGATGTCGTTCCTGACGAAGGCGGCCATCACCGCCGCTTTCTCGTCCGTCTTGAGCCGGCCATGCACCAGCCCGACGTGCAGGCCGGGAAGTTCGGCCGTCAAGTGGGCATGGGTTTCCTCGGCGGTCTTGAGTTGCAGCGCCTCGGATTCCTCGATCAGGGGGCAGACCCAATAGACCTGCCGGCCGTCCCGGCCCAGGGCGCGCACACGCTCGATGATTTCGTCACGGCGCGCGGCGCTGACCAGCTTGGTCACCACCGGCGTGCGGCCCGGCGGCAGTTCGTCGATCACCGAGACGTCGAGGTCGGCGTAATAGCTCATCGCCAGGGTGCGCGGGATCGGCGTGGCCGACATGGCCAGCTGGTGCGACTGGAAACCTTTCTGCTTGAGGGCGAGACGCTGCCGCACGCCGAAGCGGTGCTGCTCGTCGACGATGGCCAAGCCGAGGCGATGAAACTCGACACCTTCCTCGATCAGGGCGTGCGTGCCAACGACGAGTGCCGTCCTGCCAGCGCCGACTTTTTCAATCGTCGCCTGTCGTTCCTTCTTCTTCTGGCTGCCGGATAGCCAGGCCACTTCGAGGCCGAGCGGCACCAGCCACGCGGCCAGCTTGCGGTAATGTTGTTCGGCGAGGATTTCGGTCGGGGCCATCAGCGCCGCCTGATAGCCGGCTTCCACCGCCTGGAGCATGACCAGCGCGGCCACGATGGTCTTGCCGCTGCCGACGTCGCCCTGCAACAGGCGCTGCATCGGATGCGGCTGGATCAGGTCGTGCCTGATCTCATGCCAGACGCGCTGCTGCGCCGGCGTCAGCCGGAACGGCAGTTGCGCCAGCAGCCGGCGGGTGAGTGTGCCGTCGCCGGCCAACACCGGCGCCCCGCGCGCCCGTCGCGCGGCATACGCCTGGCGCAGTGAGATCTGCTGGGCCAGCAGCTCATCGAAGGCAATGCGCTGCCAGGCAGGGCGTTGCACGGCCGCCAAAGCTTCCGCCGACAGGCCGGGCGGCGGGGCATGCAGCAAGCGCACGCTCTCGCGGAAAGGCATCATTTTTCGCTGCTCGACCAGATCAACCGGCAGGCTGTCGGTCAGATCAACCTCATTCAAGGCCCGCTCGATCAGCCGGCGCAAGCTCGCCTGGCCGAGACCCGCCGTGGTCGGATACACCGGCGTCAGGGCGGCCGGCAGCGGTTCATCGTCTTGCACGACATGGAAACGCGGGTGGATGAGCTCGCTGCCCCAGAAGCCGCCACGCACTTCACCGAACACCCGGAGCCGCGCGCCGGGTTGCAGCACTTTCTGTTGGCTCGGATAGAAGTTGAGGAAGCGCAGGACCAGCAACCCGGTCTCGTCAGCCACCTTGCAGACCAGTTGACGGCGGGGCCGGTAGGCGATCTCGGCGGAGACGACGCGCACCTCGAACTGCGTGGACTCGCCCGGAATCGCCTCCACGATGGCCGTGATGCGCGTCTCGTCCTCGAAGCGCAGCGGCAGGTGGAGAACGAGATCGGCCTGGCGGCTCAGGCCAAGTTTGCCCAGCTTCGCGGCGACGACGGAGGTCGCGCCCGGTATGGTCGGTTTTTCAGCCAATCACCAGGACGGCGTCAGCCTCGACCAGTGCGCCGCGCGGCAGTTCCTTGACGCCAACAGCGGCACGCGCCGGGTAGGGCTCGGCAAAGTAGCGGGCCATCGTCTCGTTGACCTTGGCGAAATTCGTGAGGTCGGTGAGGTAAATGTTGAGCTTCACGGCGGCGGCGAGCGTCGTGCCGGCGGCGGCGGCCACCGCCTTGAGGTTTTCGAACACGCGCACGATCTGCGCATCGATGCCCTCGACCATCTGCATGGTGGCCGGATCGAGGCCGATCTGGCCGGACAGATACACGGTGTCGCCGACACGAACCGCCTGCGAATAGGTGCCGATGGCGGCCGGGGCCTTGGGCGTGCTGATGATCTGGCGGGGCATGCCTACTCCGGTTCCTTGAGCGTGACCTGATAATTCAGGCGGGCAAAGACATGCTGGATGCCACGCCGGGCACGCAGGTTGATGACCAGCGGCGCCTTGAGATTGGCCCGCAATTCTCCCGTGGCATCCTTGACGAGGATGACCACCACGGCGGCTTCGGCGGGATCGGCCAGATCGAGCGCCGCCGACTCGTCGTCGCGCAGGTCGATCTCGTAGCTGAAGCCGAACAGCGCCGGATCGGCGATGTTGAAGGCAATCGCCTCGTCGTCGAGCGACTGCAGGATGAAATAGCGCGGCGGCGCATCGTCCTCGGTTTCCGGGTGGAACAGGCTGAAGCGGCGGAAATGCTCGAAGCCGGCCAGTCCGTGGGGAAACTCGATGACACGGTCGGGGGCGACTTCGATCGATCCGGAATGAGGCGAGTCGATATTCATGTTCATGGCCTTATCTCCTCACCAGCAAGCCGTCGTCGATGCCGAAGGCTTTGAGTTTCGCGCGCGTGACATCGGCTTCCGCTTTCGAAGCAAACGGACCGGCCTGGACGCGCGATTCGATCTGTGCCGGGATGCCGGCCTGCTGTAGTTTCGTCAATAATTCTTCGGCATTGGCATGATTGCTGAACACGCCGACCTGGACGAGGAAGCGGCGTGCAGCGTCGGTCACCGGTGCAAGGGGGCGGGAAGCCGGGGCATGCGCCGCTCGGGTTTGCTCGGGGATCACCTTGGCGATCTCCTGTCGGGCATCAGGCCTGACTGCCGCAGGCCGCGCAATCGCTGGCGGGGTAAGCGCTTTGGCCGCCCTGCCCGGCTTGTCGAGCGGCGGGGGGGCGAGCGGCGTTTCGGTACGCTCCGGCACCGATGGGGTTTCGGCCTCGGCTATTTTTGCGTCCTCGGTTTTGGCCTCTTCCGGCTTGCTTTCGGCCAGTTTCCCCTCTTCCGTACTGTCGGCCGGCTCGGCAGGAGTGGCCGCCATCTTCGGCAGGGCGGGCGCCTCCGGCTTGTTCAGCGAATCGAATACTGCCAGGCCACCGAGCAGGCCGAGGATCACCACGCCGGCCACGGCGATGCGCGACAGCAGACGCTTCCGCAGCGCATCGTCTTCGTCAGCCGGCGTGGTGACGGTCGAACTCGTTGTTTCCCGTGGCGAATTGATCTGCGCCATGCTCGTCTCCCTCGTCAAATTTTCCGTCGCTGCGGCTCAAGGCATGCACCAGTTCGGCTTCTCCCAGCGAAATGCCCAAGTGATCGGCCAGTTGCTGCGCGGACATGCCGCGCTGCGCCAGTTCCATCGCCTCGGCATATTGCGGCGACACGTTCCTGGCCGCTCGCAGTTGCTCCACTTCGGAACGCATCCGTTCCATTTCGCTGCGCATGCGCTGTACTTCCATCTCGACGTCCGTGCGCGCCAGATGCTCTGCCAAATGCTCGCCAAAACCGGCCGGGCGCGGCGGGGCCGGCCGGGCAGCTATGGCGGCATCGCCAAACAGCGTCCTGACTTCGTCCCACGCAAAAGTCGGCACCGACGGCACGGCGGAAGGCGCGTCCGGCAGCATTTCCGCCTCCACCATCGGAACGGGCATCATTACTGCGGCCTCGCCCCGATCTTCGTTGCGCTCGCGTAGCGGGGAAACCATCTCCGGCATTGGCACGGCCAGCGGTTCCTGCATATGACCAGCCTGACGCGCCCGGCCAATCTGGGTCAGACGGAGGAGCATCACGGCCAGATAAACGGCGGCCAGCACCACTACCAGCAGGATGCCATCGCGCCAACCAAGGGTGGCCCATTCCATCTCTGCTATCCGTCATCCGCCCAAGCGCCGCCCAGACCGCCAGGCCGGGAGCGCAAAGCAGGGTTCGAGTGTGATCAGCATGGCAATCGTAGGCAAACGCAGACCCCCTTTCAGGGTAGTAGCACGATCATAGCGTCCCGATCAACAGGCCTAAGTGTCGAGCAACGTGCTGTTTTGCCATGATTCCACGCTAACGGCCGCTCTGACTCTGCATTTTTTATATCCGGTTACAAATTCAGGCTTGGGAACCGGGAACCTAGTCCCTATATTCAGGGTCAGAGTAACTCCCCGCATCACTCAACCTCGGACTGAAAAGGATTTTTCCATGTACGGCAGGCGGCTGACCTTGATCGAAGTCCTTCAACCCCAGTCCTTCAGGAGCACGCCGGAGCGATCCAGGGTCACCCGGACTATCCTGCAGCCGGACATAGACGCATTCGACGAGCGCGAGGCGGAAATGCCGCTGCCGAAAAAATCGGCTCGGGCGGGACGGCTTGCCGGCAGTTCCCCACAGCCAATGGTAGCAGTTTGATCTTTATTCAGCAGACGGGACGTCACGCTTGCTGCCGTCGGCATTGAGACAGACATAGGTCAAGGTGGCTTCGGTCACCTTCACGACGATCGGGTGGGCTGGATTGCGCTCGGCATAGACCTGTACATCCACGGTGATTGAGGTACGGCCGACTTTGACGATGCAGGCGTAAAAGCTCACCACGTCACCCACTGAAATCGGCTGCTTGAACAGGAAGGAATTGACGGAGACCGTCGCGATTCGCCCGCGTGCGCGCCGCATGGCAGGAATGGCGCCGGCAATGTCCACCTGTGCCATGACCCAGCCGCCGGAAATGTCCCCTGACGGATTGACGTCCGCCGGCATTGGCATGACCCGCAAGACCGGTTCCCGACCGGGCATCCTTACCCCTTCATGTCCGCCAGCGGTAGCACTCATGTGGCAGATCATATACCCCCTGTTAAAATTGCCACATGCGCCGCGACATTGCACTGCCGGCCCCCTTGCCCAAAGAGCGGCACGACTGGCAAACCCTCAAGACCCTGCTTCCCTATCTGTGGCAATGGCGCGGTCGCATCCTGCTGGCCCTGGCCTGCCTGATCGGTGCCAAGTTCGCCAACGTCGCGGTACCGCTGATCTTCAAGGATATCGTCGACGGCTTCGCGCCCTCCTCTGTCGCCCTGGTTGCCCCGCTCGGACTGATCGTCGTTTATGGCGCTCTGCGCTTTTCCGTCTCGCTGTTTACCGAGTTGCGCGAACTATTGTTTTCCCGTGTCACCCAGCGGGCCGTGCGCACCATCGCCTTACAGGTTTTCGATCACCTGCACGCGCTCTCGCTGCGCTTTCACCTCGAACGCCAGACCGGCGGGTTGACGCGCGACATCGAGCGCGGCACCCGTGCCATCGGCTCGCTGATCAGCTACACGATCTATTCAATCCTGCCGACCATCATCGAAGTCGCCCTGGTGCTGGGCATCCTCGCCGCCCGCTACGAACTGAGCTTCGTGCTCATCGCTATTGGCACACTGATCATCTATGTCTTCTTCACTATCCAGCTTTCCAACCAACGCACGCACATCCGCCGCGAAGTCAATGAACTGGATTCCGCCGCAAACACGCGCGCCATCGACAGCCTGATCAACTACGAGACCGTCAAGTATTTCAACAACGAGGTCTGGGAAAAGCAGCGCTACGACCAGCACATGCTGAAGTGGGAAAACGCGCAGATCCGCAGTCAGATTTCATTATCCTGGCTCAATCTCGGCCAGGCCGCCATCATCGCGGTGGGCGTCACCCTAATGATGTGGCGTGCGGCGATCGGGGTCGAGAACGGCACGATGACCGTCGGCGACATTGTGCTGGTGAACGCCTTCCTCATTCAGCTCTACATTCCGCTTAATTTCCTGGGCGTCCTCTACCGCGAGATCCGCCAGTCGCTCACCGACATCGAGCGCATGTTTGCCCTGCTCGGGGAAAACCGTGAAGTCCAGGATGCCCCTGATGCCCGGCAACTCGTCCCCGGCCCCTGCGCTGTGCGTTTCGATACTGTGGGGTTTGCCTACGAACCACGCCGCACGATCCTGCATGTTGTCAGTTTCGAGATTCCGGCCGGCCGCACCGTCGCCGTAGTCGGCCACAGTGGCTCCGGCAAGAGCACACTGGCGCGATTGTTGTTCCGTTTCTACGATGTTGGCAGTGGCGCCATCCGCATCAACGGCGAGGATGTCCGCCAGCTCACCCAGACCAGCCTGCGCGCCGCCATCGGCATCGTGCCGCAGGACACCGTGCTGTTCAACGACACGCTGGCCTACAACATCCAGTATGGCCGTCCGACGGCCAGTTTCGAGGAGGTCGAGGAAGCTGCCCGCGCCGCCCACCTCGCCGAGTTCATCGAACGCCTGCCCGACGGCTACGAAACCCGCGTTGGCGAGCGCGGCTTGAAGCTATCTGGCGGCGAAAAACAGCGCGTTGCCATCGCCCGCGCACTGCTGAAAAACCCGCCGATCATGATCTTCGACGAGGCGACCTCGGCCCTCGACTCGAAAACCGAAAAGGCCATCCAGGCCGAACTCGATGCGGCTGCCATCGGGCGCACGACGCTGGTCATCGCCCACCGTCTGTCCACGGTCATGAACGCCGATGAAATCCTCGTGCTGGATGGTGGGCGGATCGTCGAGCGTGGCACGCATCGCCTGCTGTTGGAACGCGGTGGCGCCTATGCCCAGATGTGGGCATTACAGCAACAGGAAGCACACACCGCGATGCCGGAAGCGGTATAGTTGCCGTTCCCATAAATTTGGAGACCTCCATGAAAAAAACGCTTACCCTCGGTTTGACCATCGTTACAGCGCTCGCCCTGTCGCAACCCGTCCTGGCTGACACGCTCGCCAAGATCAAGTCTTCCGGCGCCGTCACGATGGGCGTGCGCGAATCATCCGGTGGTTTGTCCTTCGTGCTCGGCGACAGCAAGTTCGCCGGCTTCCACGTCGAATTGTGCGATCGCGTGCTGTCTGACATTCGCAAGCAACTCGACCTGACACGCATGGAAACCCGCTATCAGCCAGTTACCTCGCAAAACCGCATTCCGCTGATGCAGAACGGCACGATCGACATCGAGTGCGGCTCGACCACCAACAATGCCGCCCGCCAGAAGGACGTGTCGTTCGCGAACACGACCTATGTCGAGGAAGTACGCATCGCCGTCAAGGCCAACTCCGGCATCAACTCGATTGCTGATCTCAAAAACCGGAGCGTCGCCACGACGACCGGCACCACCTCTGTTCAACATATCCGCAAGCACGAACGCTCAGCCGGCGTCGATTTCAAGGAAGTGTATGGCAAGGATCACGCCGACAGCTTCCTGCTGCTCGAATCCGGCCGTGCCGACGCCTTCGTGATGGACGGCCAGATTCTTGCAGGCAACATTGCCAAGTCGAAAAATCCCGCCGACTTCAAGATTGTCGGCGAAGTTCTTTCCGTCGAGCCGATCGCGATCATGCTCCGCAAGGATGATCCCGCCTTCAAGAAGGCCGTGGATGACAGCCTCGGTGCGATGATGAAGTCCGGCGAGATCGCCAAGATCTACGACAAGTACTTCATTCAGCCGATCCCGCCGGCGAACAAGCCGATCGGCTTGCCCGCCTCGGAAGCCACCAAGGCAGCCTGGGCCAGCCCCAACGACAAGCCGATGGAAGACTACACCAAGAAATAAGCGCTTGCTTCGGTGCAGGCTGAGGGAGGCGCGGAGGTAAGACTACCCCGCGCCTTCTTTTTTTAGGCTCTTGGCCGATTGGGAGAAACTAGCTTGAATTGGGATTGGCAGGTCTTTTGCAGGAATACCATCGACGGTGAAGTCATGCCGCGCTGCTTCGGCAACGGCGGTGAGATCACTTATCTCGACTGGCTGATATCGGCGTGGGGCTGGACACTGTCGGTCGCCCTGCTATCGCTGATCGTAGCCCTGCTGTTCGGCTCCATCATGGGCATCCTGCGCACAACCCCGAGTCGTGGCCTCGTACTGCTAGGGAATGCGTGGACGGAGTTGTTCCGCAATATCCCGCTACTGGTGCAGATCTTTCTTTGGTATCACGTCGTACCCTCCCTGATTCCACCGCTACGTGAGGTTCCGAGTTTTCTCCTCGTCGTAATGGGGCTGGGACTATTCACTTCAGCGCGCATATCCGAACAAGTACGGGCAGGCATCATGTCCCTGCCGCGCGGGCAACGCATGGCGGGACTTGCCATCGGTTTCACCCTGCCACAAACTTATCGCTACGTTCTGCTGCCGATGGCGTTTCGCATCGTCATCCCGCCACTGACCAGCGAATCGATGAACATCATCAAGAATTCGGCGGTCGCCTTCGCAGTCAGTATTTCAGAGCTCACCATGTTCGCCTTGCAGGCACAGGAGGAAACCGCGCGCGGTATCGAAATCTATCTCGCGGTCACCGGCCTGTATTTCATTTCTGCGTTCTCCATCAACCGCATCATGCATGCCGTTGAAAATCGGATGCAAGTTCCCGGCATGATCGGGGGCAGCAAATGATGCTGAACCTCGATTTTGCCTTCCTGACCCCGGCAGTTTTGTCCGGCTATGTCGTCAAGGGCTTCATCTTTTCCTTGCAATTGACGCTGATCGCGATGCTCGGCGGCATCTTCCTCGGCACCCTGCTCGCGCTGATGCGCCTTTCGGGAAGAACCTGGCTGGTGATGCCCGCTGCTGCTTACGTCAACACCATGCGCAGCATCCCGCTCGTCATGGTCATTCTCTGGTTCTTTTTGCTTATCCCGCTGGTAACGGGCCGCCCATTGGGCGCGGAGATGTCGGCAATAATTACCTTCACGCTTTTCGAAGCCGCCTACTATTCTGAAATCATGCGCGCCGGCATCCAGAGCATTCCGCGGGGACAAGTCGCCGCCGGCTACGCCATCGGGATGAACTATAGCCAGACAATGCGCATCGTCGTTTTGCCGCAAGCCTTTCGCAACATGCTGCCCGTGTTGCTGACCCAGACGATCATCCTGTTTCAGGACACGTCTCTCGTCTATGCGATCGGTGCCTACGACATGCTGAAGGGGTTTGAAATCGTCGGCAAGAATTTCAACCGTCCGGTCGAGACCTATCTGGTTGCCGCATTACTGTACTTTGTCATCAGCTTTTCTCTTTCGACCCTGGTGAAGCGCTTGCAGTCACGCATCTCCATCATTCGGTGATTCCTCATGATCGAAATTAACAGCATCAGCAAGTGGTATGGCCAGTTTCAGGTTCTGACAGACTGCAGCACACAAATACAGAAGGGTGAGGTCGTGGTGGTTTGCGGCCCCTCGGGTTCTGGTAAATCCACGCTGATCAAGTGCGTCAATGGCCTCGAACCGTTCCAAAAGGGTGACGTGACCGTCAATGGCATCTCGGTTGGTGATCCGAAAACAAATCTCCCGAAGTTGCGTGCGCATGTCGGCATGGTGTTCCAGCATTTCGAGCTTTTCCCGCACATGACGATTACGGAAAATCTGGCCATCGGCCAGACCAAGGTTCTTGGTCGCAGTCGTGACGAAGCGCATGAACGCGGGCTCAAGTTGCTTGATCGTGTCGGCCTCAGGTCACAGGCCGAGAAGTTCCCGGGGCAACTTTCCGGTGGTCAGCAGCAGCGCGTTGCCATTGCTCGCGCCTTGGCGATGGACCCGATCTGCATGCTGTTCGACGAACCGACCTCGGCCCTTGATCCGGAAATGATCAACGAAGTACTAGATGTGATGGTTGAACTGGCCAACGAGGGCATGACGATGATGGTGGTCAGCCATGAGATGGGTTTCGCCCGCAAGGTCGCGGATCGCGTCATCTTCATGGATCAGGGCCGGATCGTCGAAGACGCGACCAAGGACGAGTTTTTCGGCACCCCACGCTCGGAACGGGCGCAATTGTTCCTTTCCAAGATCCTCAGCCACTAAATCGGGATAGGGGCGGTCAGGATACCTGACCGATCCCCTCCCACACCACCGGGC
>JACDZJ010000163.1_pt1 | contig 28248 bp, 35 predicted proteins | sample 7365721 | NCBI WGS metagenome assembly JACDZJ01 (sample SAMN15143480, study PRJNA637477) | pond metagenome | biome: freshwater wetland ecosystem [ENVO:00000243]; feature: pond [ENVO:00000033]; material: pond water [ENVO:00002228]; isolation source: pond water containing pink berries ... | reverse complement strand
CAAATTGCTTGCGGGCGTGGAACCGGACACGTAATGGCAACTTTAAAGGGCTGGAGTCTGACGTGCATAGGTAACCGGGTCGCCGACCTCAGCCCGGTAGCCGATCTCCTTTCCTTGAAGTTCCTCTACTGCTGCTCGACCGTCGTCTCCGATCTCACGCCGCTGACTAGGCTCATTCAGCTACAGTCCCTTGACTGCGCAGACACGCGTGTGGCAGATCTTAGCCCACTGGCGGGGACCACCTCACTGCGGTCTCTCAGGTGCAGGAACAGTCAGGTCGCAGATCTCACCCCGCTGACTAGGCTCACTCACCTACAGTCCCTCGACTGCGCACGCACGCCTGTTGCCGATCTTAGCCCACTGGCGGGGATCACCTCACTGCAGTCTCTCAGCTGCGGGTACAGTCAGGTCGCAGATCTCACCCCGCTGACTAGGCTCATTCACCTACAGTCCCTCGACTGCTCGGGAACCCAGGTCGCCGACCTCAGCCCATTAGCCGGACTCATCGCTCTGCAGAGTCTCGGTTGCGGCGCGACCAAAGTTACCGACCTCTCACCACTTGCCGGGCTCGCAGCTCTGCGGGGTCTCGCTTGTTGGCACAGCCAGGTCGCCGACCTCGCCCCACTGGCCAAACTCACAGCTTTGCAGGAGCTCGATTGCAGGGGTAGCCGGGTAGTCAACCTCAGCCCGCTGTCCGGACTGTCCTCTCTGAAGCTATTGAAATGCGGATGGACATTTGGTTGCAGTCCCACATCGCAGATTGACCTTACCCCACTGACTAGTGTCTTTTCCCTACAGACCCTTTATCTCTGGGAAGCTGTCGTGAGCGGTCTGCCTGAGGCGGCCATCAGGCTTCCCGGTTTACGTACACTCATCATCAAGACTCAGCCCAGTCTCGGAGAGATTCCGGCTGAGGCTTTGTCTCAGACCGGTGAAGACAACTGTCTGCCACGCCTGCGTGCCCATCTCGCCGACCTCGGGGCCGATGCTCAACCCCTGCGGGATGTCAAAGTCATCGTCCTCGGCAACGGCCGAGTCGGCAAGACCCAGATCTGCCGGCGGCTGCGCGACGAACCCTTTGAGACCGATGCGAAATCGACCCACGGGATCAGCGTGACCTCGCTCGAACTGATGCTGCCCGACGGGGAGACGCCGGCGATCATCAACCTGTGGGACTTCGGCGGGCAGGACCTCTATCACGGTACCCACGCACTCTTCATGCGCACCCGTGCCGTCTTCCTGCTGGTCTGGAAGCCGGAGCGCGAGCGCGGGGAACAGATGCATGGCGGCTTGGTGTTCCGTAACCAGCCGCTACCCTACTGGCTGGAATACATCCGCCACCTGGGCGGTGACCGGAGCCCGGTCATCTTGGTCCAGACGCGCTGCGACGGCGGGCTGGGCGAGTGCCCGAATCTGCCTGTGCACGATACCTTGTTGCAACCGCTCCTCGCAGATGATCGCTTCTTCACCCGTGTTGCCTACAGTGCAAAAGACGATTGCGGCCGTGCCCGATTGCTGGATGCACTGCAACAGGCCGTGATCCAACTCCGCGCGGTCCAAGGCCGCCCGCTGATCGGGCGCAACCGGCTTGCGGTCTGGGACCAGCTGCGGGCATTGCGCGACGCTGATGCGCGGGAGACCAACCCAGCCATTCGCCAATATCGACTGCTGCCTTACCGCGACTTCGCGGCCCTCTGTGCCAAGCATGGGATCCATGGTGCGGAGACCTTCGTCGTGATCCTGCACCATGCCGGATTGGTCTTCTATCATCCGCACCTATTCGACGATCAATTGGTTCTGGACCAATCCTGGGCACTAAACGCGGTCTATGCCCTTTTCACCCGCGAGGGTGCCGTCTACCCCACACTGCGCCAATTCGGCGGGCGTTTCACGCGACCCTTGCTCGATGCATTGCTCTGGCGTGGGCGCGGGCTGAGTACGGACGATCAGCGATCGCTAATCGGGATGATGGAGACCAGCGGGATTTGCTTCGTGTATCGGCGCGGCCATGACCCGGACGAAACCGAGTACATTGCTCCAGACTTGCTGCCCGATGGCCGGGGTGGACCGCCGCCCGCGCTGATCAAGGAACTGGCAGCACGCTGGGTGCCGATCGCGGGCGAGGTCGTCATGGCCTTCTTCCGCTATCCCTTCCTGTCGCCAGCGAGCGGACGGTTGGTGCTGTCGGATCTCGGTGGATTGGCCGGAGCGACGGCGCTCTACTGGCGCGATGGTCTCTGTCTGTACGATGCCGGGAGCCGGGCGACCGCTATTGTCGAGGTGTTGACCGATGTAGCCGGCGCGATCAGTAGCACGACGAAACCGGACTATGCCGGTTGTATCCGCATCCAGGTGAAAGGCGAGAGCGCGGAACGCTTGCTAGCCACCTTGATTTAGCGTGTCGATGTGCTGAACGAACACCATGGCTGGAGGGGTGAGTTGATGAACACTGGATCCGGGGTCGTCCTGAAGACCCTGCGCGAGGCGACACACGGCCGCGACGAGTCCGTACAGAGCGCACTGAAGATCACCGATCCGCCGCCTGCTCCACCCTCGACACCAGAGGTCTATGTCTCTTTTGCCTGGAAGCAGGATCGCGTCGAGCCACTCCTCGACGAACTGATCGCCGGACTCACCAGGCACGGTATCCAAGTGCGGCGAGACAGCGACGAACTGCAGCCGGGGGACCGCATCTCCGAGTTCATGAAGCGCCTGAGCGCTGGGCGGTGCGTGCTGCTGGTGATCAGCACTGACTATATACGCTCGCCCTTCTGCATGACCGAACTGCACGGCATCTGGATCAATGCCTGCCAGCGCGAGGATGTCTTTCTGAAACGCATCGTGCCGCTGGTGCAGGTGGATGCCGGTATCAGTACGATCCAGGGCCGGATGGCGCATGCCGCGTACTGGAAACAGCAACACCAGGAACTGGACGCGTTGATCCGGGAGCACGGCGCCGATGTGCTCGGTGCTGAGGATTTTCGGTGTTTCAAACTCATCGGCGACTTCTATCGTCATGTCGGCGATATGCTGCGTTTCGCCGACGACGTGCTGGTGCCGCGGGACCGGCCCACGCTTTCCCGCGACGGCTTTGCGACAGTCTGTGAACTGATTCACCGCACGCTTGCCTGAGCGGAACCCTTTCGTGATTCCATTGCCGGGCTGCTGGAGGGCTTGGTCAATGTAGCCGATGCCCGACGAGGGCGTCCGCCCATCCTGACCGGCGACGATCCGGGCTGGCCGTGGTTCCGCGCGGTCCTGCGTGGGAGCTTGACCTGCTGCCGGCCGGTGACTTTCGCTCACTCGCGGTCCTGTTGCAGGCCGCCCGCGACCTGCGCCCCCCGGTTCAGCCGCAGACGGTGGTCAACGGCCGCACGAGCACCCACGCACTGGGAGGTGGCGCCGTTTACGCCGGGCGCCTCGTCGATCTCTGCAACCAGGCGGCGCTCTGGTTCGGTTGGCTGCCCGTGCCCAATCCGTTCAAGTCCAAGACCGCAGCCGCAGCCGGCTCGGGTCCTTAACGCGGCGTCCCGGCCTCAACGATTTCAATGCCTTCGTCCTGCGCCCACGCGCGCAGGGCCTCCAATGTCTTGCTGTGCTCGTAGTCCTGCCACGCTTCGAGCAGGTCCTGGTGCTCCAGGAATTCCTTGAACCGGCGATAGGCACCGGGGTGCCGGAACATGTCCCGCACCCGGTCGTAGTCGTCCGGCAGCCGCGTTGCCGCGAAGTCGTAGACCAGTGGCGTGCCGAGATCGAGCTCGCGTTTGCTGGGGACGGGCAGATACCGGTCCGACAGGTTGAGATCCTCCGGTTCGGCATCTGGATCGTCCTGGCCGGACCACTCGTCACCGATATAGCGGAAGGCTCCGGTCTCCCGGTCAAGATAGGCTCCGCCGCCCAATGTCCCGGCGGCATCCGCGAACATGTGGGCTTGTTCCAGGTCGCTCAGAGTGCATTTCATGGGGTTGTCCCGCAGGTCGGTTGCGTGTCGGCGTGTGCAGTCCCCGCAGCGTGCCGCTCCCGCTCTTTATTTTATCCAACATCAAGAGCAATGCCGGGACCGATATCCTCGGCGCGGGTGTGATCAGAACTGATGGGGCCGGGCCTCTCGGTAGGATGGGCAGAGCGAGAGCGATGCCCATCCGGCCACCGCGACGCTTGAGGATGGGCATCGCTCTCGCTCTGCCCATCCTACGCGCTGAGCCCTTGGACTCCTGGGTTCAACCCGATTGCCGCAGCAGCAGGCGCTCAAGGGCAGCGGTATCCAGATGGGCTTCCACCATGTCAGCCAACCGCTCGATAGCAGCCTCCCGCAGTGCGGCATAATCGCCGGTCCGGGGGTGGTCCAGTCCAGCCCAGGCGAGCAGCGCATCGCAGGCGGCCGGGGATTCGAAGAGGCCGTGCAGATAGGTGCCCAGCACTTGGCCGTCGGCGCTGATCGCTCCGTCCGGACCTTCATCCAGCCAGGCCACCGGCCGCTCCAGGGCGGGTCCGGTGCTGATGCCGGCATGGATCTCATAACCGGTGACCGGCGCGTCATCCAGGGCGAGCCGGCCGCTGACGTTGGTCAGACGCTTGCGCGCGTCCAGGGTCGTCTCAAAGTCCAGCAAGCCGAGGCCGGCGGTACGGCCGGGCACACCCTCCAGGCCCAGCGGGTCATGAATGGCCTGACCGAGCATCTGGAAGCCGCCGCAGATGCCGATCAGCTTACCGCCGTAGCGCAGGTGGCGGTTGATGGCAGCCACCCAGCCGCGGGCACGCAGCCAGGCGAGGTCCGCGGCTACCGATTTGGAGCCGGGCAGCAGGATCAGGTCCGCGGCCGGGATGGGGTCGCCCGGTCCGATCAGCCGCAGGTCCACCCCCGGATGCAGGCGCAGCGGATCCAGATCGGTATGGTTGCTGATACGCGGCAACACCGGCACCACCACCCGCAGCCCGGCCCCGGTCTTGTCGTCCTGGTCGCGGGCCACCGCGTCCTCGGCTTCCAGGTGCAGCCCTTTGAGGTAAGGCAGCACCCCGAGCACCGGTTTGCCGGTGTGCTCGGTGAGCCAGTCGAGACCCGCTTGCAGCAGCGCGAGATCGCCGCGAAAGCGGTTGATGACGACGCCCTGAACCCGCGCCTGTTCGCTCGCGGACAGCAGCGCCAGGGTGCCGACCAGATGGGCGAAGACCCCGCCGCGGTCGATATCGGCGATCAGGATCACCGGGCAGTCCACGCCTTCGGCAAAGCCCATGTTGGCGATGTCCTGGGCGCGCAGGTTGATCTCGGCGGGCGAGCCGGCGCCCTCGACGAGGATGGCGTCGTACTGGTCGGCCAGTCGCTCATAGGACGCCAGCACCGCGTTCCAGGCGATGCGTTTGTACTCCTGATAGCTGACCGCGTTCATGTTGCCGACGGCCTGGCCCTGGATGATGACTTGAGCGCCGCTGTCGGTGTTGGGCTTGAGCAGCACCGGGTTCATGTCGGTGTGCGGCGGCAAGCCGGCGGCCTGGGCCTGCACCGCCTGGGCGCGGCCGATTTCGCCGCCGTCGCTCGTCACGGCGCTGTTCAGGGCCATGTTCTGCGGCTTGAAAGGCGCCACCCGCAGCCCGCGACGGGTCGCCCAGCGGCACAGGGCGGTGACCAGCAGGCTCTTGCCGGCATCGGAGGTGGTGCCTTGCACCATGAGGGTGGGCGTCTTCATCCTGGTAGGGCTCAGGGTTCGCGGACCGGGCGCTGCCGCGCCGACCGGGTCGGCCGGTCGCAGACAGGCAGGGTCGGGGTCAAGCCAGTGCGTTCAGTGCCGCTTCCAACCGTGTCCATTCGGCCTCTGTGCCGGGCAGTCCGAAGCGCACGGCGGGCGGGTTGTCGAACAAGCGGGTGAGGATGCCGGCACGGGCCAGTGACTCATGAATCGCGGGCGCCCGGTCGGTGGGCACCCACTGGAACAGGGCGCAGCCGCCTTGGGGCGGCACGCCATGGCCGCGCAGCAGATCGGCAAGGCGGGTACCGGCCGCGACGAGCCGGGCCTGGGCGGCCAGTTGCCAGGGGGTGTCGGCGAGTGCTTGCGTGGTGATCCAGCGCGACGGCGCGGCGATGGTCCAGGGGCCGAGCAGGGCGGTCAGCGGTTGAGTCACCGCCGCATCGGCGAGCACGAAGCCGACCCGCGCCCCCGCCAGACCGAAGAACTTGCCGAGTGAGCGCAGCAGGATCAGGCCGGGCCGCGGGCTCACGGCGGCGAGGCTCTTCCCCGGCGTGGTGTCCATGAAGGCCTCGTCCACCAGCAGCCAGCCGCCGCGCGCGGCGAGCAGGTCATGCCAGCGCAACAGATCGGCCCGCAGGAAACGGGCGCCGGTCGGGTTGTTGGGATGGATCAGCACCAGGACATCGAGGTTCGGCAGCGCGGACTCAATGGCCTCTACCGCCAGCGGGGTGACCCGGTGTCCCGCGAGCACCCAGGCGCGGGCGTGTTCGCCATAGCCGGGCGCGATGACGCCGACCCGGCCGGGCGCACGCAGGCGCGGCAGGGCCTGGATCGCCGCCTGGGTTCCCGCCACCGGCAGCAGGTGCCGGGTGCCGTAGTAGCTTGCGGCGGCCTGTTCCAGCCCGTCGTCATCCTCAGGCAGGCGCGACCACCAGCCCGGTTCGGTCGCTCCGGACCAGGTCAGGGCCCAGCCTTGCGGATTGATACCGGTGGAGAGGTCGAGCCAGTCCGCCAACCCAATCCGGTAGCGGGCGGCGGCCTGACGCAGTCGGCCGCCGTGGGGCAGCAGCGCGTCCATTGCCGGGTCTGTGTTCATGGCGTCTGCACCGTTTGGTTCCAACTGTCTGTGAATACCAGATCCGCCCGAGGGCGGCGCCGGTCCCAGTTCAGGGTCTCGAACAGCGGCTCGGCGGGAACGACATCGACGTGGCCCAGGCGAGGCACGGCCAGGGCGCGGGCACCGGCCGGCAGCCCTCGTGTGTCGTGCTGTTCATGGATGGCACGACAGACCGCGGGGATCTCGGGTTCAGCGAATGGGTTCATGGCAGAAACAGTCGGATGGCAGCGCCGGGGACGGCTTGCGCAAGGTGGGAGTCTACCGGATCTTTAGGCACAGCGGACGGTGGGAACATTCGGGAACGGCTGTGGCGCCCCGTTCTCCCGCGCTATAGTCGCATCCATGATCGCCGCGGACCCTTTCACCATGCCTCTGATCGCCCCCTTCACCGGCCTGCGTCCGGCCCCCGGACGCGCTGCCGAGCTGCTCGCACCGCCCTATGATGTGATGGACGCCGCCGCGGCGCGTGCCCTGGTCGCCGGGCGCCCCTGGAGTTTCCTGCACCTGTCGCGCCCGGAGGTGGACTTTCCTGCCGATCGGTGCCCCGTCGCTCCGGTCTGCTTTGCGCAGGCCGCGACCACGCTGGCGCGGATGCAGGCGGCCGGATTGCTGCGGCGCGACGCGCGGCCCTGCTATTACTGTTATCGACTCATCCGCGGCGCCCAAGTTCAGACCGGGCTGGTGCTGGCGGCGTCGCTGGCGGCGTACCGCACTGGGCGGATCAGGCGCCACGAGGTCACGCTGACGGCCAAGGAAGAGGACCGGGTGCTGCAGATTGCGGCCTTGAACGCTCAGACCGGGCCGGCCTTGCTGATTCATCGCCGCCTTCCGCAGATCGATGACACCCTGGCGGCCATCACCCAGGGGGAGCCGGACGTGGACGTCCTGGCGGCGGACGGGGTGCGGCACACACTCTGGTCGATCGCGGACCAGCCGCCGATCCTGGGGATCGGCGATCCCCGTCAGGATCCGCGCATCGACTTCGTCGGCGGTATCCGTGGTCTGGAAGGGCTGATGCAACCGGTGGACAGCGGCGCCATGCGTCTTGCTTTCTCACTCCACCCAACCGCCTTATCCGACCTGATCGCGGTCGCCGACCGCGGCGAGACCCTGCCGCCCAAGTGCACCTGGTTCGAGACCAAGCTGGCGGATGGGATGGTCAGTCTGGTGCTTGACTGACCGGCGTCCGGCTTGGCTGTACCTGGATTCTTGGGCTACTGTAGTGTATTCGCCGGGCTGCCGGACCGTCGCGTGCCCGCCACCGTCCAGAGATACAGGCTGCGCTGACCATGTATGACTCACTGAAGGTTGAGTGCTTTCGGGCGTTCAACTCGTTCGATCTCCCCGCGCTGACACGGGTCAACCTGCTCGTCGGCAAGAACAATGCGGGTAAGACCTCGCTCCTCGATGCGGTCGAGATGGTGGCGTTGGGCGGGCGCGTCACCTCTTTGTTGAGGAGTGCCAAGCGGCGGGCGGAGATTTTCTCGGAGTCTCAGGATGAGCGGATGGGACGTGAACTGGACGTGCGACATCTGTTTTTCGGGCATCGGATACAGGACGAAGCCTATTTCAGATTATCTGCTTGTATAGACTCGATAGAGCGCACAGTTCGTTCCGATGTCCGCCAAAGACAAACAGAGGGGGTCCAGCTGGATCTCTTGTCCGAGCAAGCGGACCTGGGTCCCCCACTGGAAATCGTGATGACGGGTCCAGACAACCCGGAAGGGACGACCATTCCCGTCTCGATGGATGGAACCCTGCTGGAGTATCGCAACGTCACCGGGCTCCATCCATCGGGCGGTCTCGCGCTCGTCTGGTTCCTTGGCACCGACGGCGCAGAGCCGCGCGTTCTGCAACAGATCTGGGATCGTTTGGTGCTCACACCGGAAGAGGACAAGGTGATCTCGGCCATGAAGATCATCGAACCGGCCATTGAGCGACTCGCGTTTGCGAGTACGGGACGAATGTCTGAGAGTGTTGCCTTCATTAAGTTGGCAGGAGAACATCAACGAATACCCTTGGGTAGCCTGGGCGATGGGACTAAACGGCTGCTCACCCAGGCGATCTACATGGCTCGTGCTGCAGGCGGGGTGTTGCTGATCGACGAGATCGATACCGGTCTCCACTACACCGCGCTGGAATCCATGTGGCGATTCATCATCGAGTCCGCCCGTCGGCTTGATGTCCAGGTTTTCGCGACCTCTCACAGCGGCGATTGCATCCGCGCCCTGGCCTGGCTCCAAACCGACGCCCCCGACTTGGCCACGGAGGTGTCAGTCCACCGCATCGACCGATCGACATCTGTCGCGGTCCGCTATTCAGCAGCCGACATCGAGGTCGCGGCACGCCATCACATCGAGGTGCGAGGATGAGCGCGTCGAAGGTGAGGTCGAACGCGCCGCATCGTCTGATTTCGGTTAGCCGACACGGGTTTTTTACTACCGGCTCAACCCGACCGCGAGGGCACCGTGGTCGAAGCGGATGGCGGTCGGCGCCTGGGTGTCTGGCTGATGCCGGACAACCAGAATCCGGGGAAGCTCGAAGATTTCCTGGCACTCCTCGTGCCGTCGGGTGACCCCTGCTGGGACTGGTCACGAGAGAGCACCATACGAGCCCAACAACTCGGTGCCGGATTTACCGAAGCCGATTTTATCAAAGCGCGTATACACACTTGGCTTGCCTGGCAGAAGGAGCCCGCCTTGCCCTTCGGCACCGCAATCCGGGCGGCAACATTTGCCCATGATGCCAACGCGGCACGCGGATTTGTGGCCTGGATGGAACGTCTCTTCGTGTAACCCGTTTTTCAACTATTTCGGGTCCCGCCAGTCGAAGCAGACGAAAGATTGGAGCTTGCAGAACTGATTGTAGAAGCGGAATGATGCCGTTAAGGGAGGGAACCCCTGTCGCCGCTTCAGCAGTCAGCCCGCCGCTCAGCCGCGAACCACTCGGTCAGGGGCCGGCTCTCGCCCAGGGCAGCGAGTCGATGATCGATCACATCCTGATTGCCCCAAACCACGTCCGCCAAAGAGCCGTTTGCCACGCGTGCTTCGATGTCATGACAATACAGCCCCAGCTCGCGCTGGACATAGAAGCCGTAGGTGCGGCACGCCGTTGGGCGCTGTGCGTAGACCAGGCAGGTGCTGGATTGCTGGTCCAGGAGCGGACAGACAAGAGGTCGCGCTTGCTGACCGGCCAAGGCCGCGATGTCCCGCTCGACGTCCCGCAACTGCTCCGGTGCGAGTCCGGCGAGACCTTCGCGCAGCAGGTCCCATTCCGCTGCCGTCAGTTGCGGCACGTCGGCGAGTGCCCGGCAGCAACCGCCGCAGCCCTTGCCGCACCGCCAGCCGGGATGCTCCTCCAGGGTGATGCGCACACGCGCATCAATGTCGGCATGGAGTCGTGTCAAAGGCGTCTGTTGTGGCATGGATCCCCTGGCCCTGGATTCCGGCATCCTGCCGGAATGATAGTGCAAGTTAGGACGGAACAGCGCAGTCGCGTCGACTGCTCCTGACCGAGACGGCTTACACCGCTCCCCAACCCTCGCGACGGCGCTCGGTCTTGCCGGCGATGACCTGGTCCAGGGTCTGCTGGGGGTATTTATCGGCGTGCCCCTTGGCGGCTTGGGCGAGCGCAAGCACCTTGTCTTCCGCGCCGAGGTTCTTGAGGTCGCTTTTCTCCACGTAGAACGCTTCCATCAGGTTGTTCCAGACGATCCCTTCGTCGAACCGGATCAGGCAGTAGCGGTGGGCGCCGATCTGCACCAGGGCGCTGGCGGAGATGTTGTCCACGTAGAAGATCGGGATGCAGTCCGGACCCAGATCGGCCTGGAACAGTGACACGAACTCGGATACCTCGTCGATACTCGCGAAGTTGCCGGCGACGAACTGCAACTGGGCGGCGCTCGCGAGCAGCACCGCTTCCTTGAGCAGTGCGCGCGGCGGCGCGCGTTTGCGGGCGACCTCGTCGAATTCTCCGGCCAGCACGATGAAGTCACCGCGAAAGGCATAGAGCCCATCGGTGCTGGTTTGACCCTGGGCGGTGATGAGCCAGTAGCGTTCTTGTTCCTGGTAGGTGTCGAGCAGCATCGAGGCGTGTCTCCGGAAGTTGTGAGTCAGAGATCGGTGCCGAGCAGCGTCGTCCGCTTCTCGGTGAGATAGAGCATCCCGTCGCGCTCCTGCACCCGCAGCGCGGTCAGTGATTCACCGGCGCAGATTTCACTCAGACAGGCGCCGGTGGCGGGGACATAGGTGATGCCGTGCATGGAGCAGCGGATGGATTCGCCGGCGGCGTCGAAGACGCGCGGCTGCTCGCAGTCCAGTTCTTTGGGCATGTGCACGCACTGATTCAGATACCCGTAGACGACACCCTGGAAGCGCACCAGAATGGCTTCCCGCGGGGTGCCGCGATACAGGACGCGAAACCGGTGGCGCCCCAGTTCCGCCAGCGCGGCGGACGGGCAGATCGGAGCCGCGTGTTTGGGCCAGGCGAGGGGCGCGGCCGGGATCGGTGTTTCAGATGCCATAGGGTTGGTTGTACCAATCGCGCAGGACCTTCAGATCGCGCACCGGCAGGTAGTCGTAGGCGCCGATCAGGTCGGCGTGGACCGCCTCGGCCAACCGGTGGGAGACCTTGGGGTTGGTGAGCATGTGGAAGTACCAGGCGAAGGGGTAGCCGAGTACCCGGTCGAAGCCATGGATCTGGTTGGCGAGCTTGACCCCGCGCGCCACCTCGGCATCCGCCAGGCTGGGGATCTCCACCCGCGGAATGGGCACTGGTTTGGCGCTGCGGTGATCGTCACCGTCCTGGTCGCGATACTCGCGGATCGAGAGCACCCAGTGTTCGCAAAAGGCGCTGGTCTCGCCGGCGCTGCTGCGGTCCCAGTCGTCGAGGAAGCGGCGCAGACGGGGACCCGAATCACTGGACTCCATCAATTCGTCGACCGGCACCAGACGCCGAAAGATCATCCGTGCTTGCCCCACCGGTTCGGGCTCCAGCCGGGGGAAGTCGAGTGGGTCCACGAACTCGGCGATGCTGTCGGGAAACCAGTCCGGATCCGAGATTACCCGATCCAGGACTTCCTGCACCTCTTCGACCTCGATCTGGATGTAGTCACGCGCGGTCGGGCCGGTCGGGACCACCAGGTAGTGGGTCTGGCCGTTGAGACGGGTGACGAAGCAGCGCAGGTCACTGACGTAGGCCATCAGTTCATCAATGTCGCCGCCCGACACCGCCGCGGCCCATTCGGCGACGTGATCGGCGATGCGCTCGCCGTCCATGCCCACCACCCCGCCCAAGCGGTGCCAGCCGCCCCGCGTCATGGCGTGCTGGACGTCCTCCGTGCCCAAGGTATCCCGAACGGCCGCGATCAAGGCGTCGAGGTCCGCACCGGCAGGCAGCACGGCACAGGCATTCGCGACGCGCAACGCGGGCGTCTGGGACTGGTCTGGAACAAGGTCAGTGGCTGTCGCTACCATGTCGGGCCTTTCAGTTGGTGAGTTGCGTTCAGTTGCGTTCAGGTACGGACGGGTTTCCCCCGTCCTCGATGCGTGCCTGGGCCGCCGACCGGACATCGGCGTCGGCATCCTCCAGCAGCGCGGCGAGCTGCGCCGTCGGTAAGCGTTCCGCCAGACACAGACGCACCCGCCAGTCGGGGTCCCGGAGCAGGCCGCCGGCCTCGTCGCAGCGGATGCGCCCGGCCACTTTGAGGCGGACTTCCGGCTCCGGATCGTCGCGCATCAATCCCAGGCTTTCGGGCGGGAGGCGTTCGGCCACGGTGCAGCGTACCTGGCGGTCGGGATCGCGGATCATCCGGAACAGCCGCCCGACCGGGAGGCGTCGGGCGACGGTCTGGCGCACCAGATAGTCCGGATCCGCGGCCAGGATTTCCAGACCGGCCGGGGGCAGGCGGTCGGCGACCGTGATCCGCACCTCGCGGTCGGGGTCGGCGATCAGCGGGCCCAGCGCCTCGACCGGCAGCCGGTAGGCCAAGACCCGGCGCACGACCTCGTCCGGGTCGGTGATCAGACTCAGGAGTTTCTGCTGGGAGAGATAGCGCGCGGCGATGGCGCGGCGTTCCCAGAAGGTATCCCCGGCGTAGTCTTCCGCCAAGGACGGATTGACCCGGAAGAAGCGCTCGATCTGACGTCCGCTCATGGCGCGCACGCACACGTCACCGGGCAGGCACCGACCTTGCGTCAGCAGGTCACCCCGGTGCGGGCACCCGGCACAACTGACGAGGGGTTTCGCGGTCACGCCAGCCACGCTCGGCGCGCAGGATCAGGACGCGGCGTCCAGTTGCGCCAACACCAGGCCGGTGGCGGCGTCCGGATCGGCGGTAAAGCGCATACAGTGCGCCTGTCCGTCGATCAGATAGAGATTGAAGGTGTCGGTGGTGCGCACCGGCACGGGTGCACCGATCCCGGTGCCGATATCATCGTCCATGCAGTAGGTGAAATGGATCGGCCGAAACACCTCGCGCAAGGCCGAGAGGGTCTGGTCGTTGAGCCCGGCGCGCGCCACGACCTGCATTACCTGGTCGATCCGTTCCGCGCTGATCATGCCCCGTCCTCGGCCAGCAGATCCGCGGTTGGCTCAAAGCGGATACGCTCCTCGGGTGCTTGACCCATCACCTTGGCGAGCCACGGCGGGGCCTTCTGAGACAAGACCTGCTGGAGTTTGACCATCCGCTCACGGGCGCTCCCGCCGGCCGCGTCCTTGATGGGATGGATATCCCGCTTGATGACCTTAGCGGCCGCCGGTCCCCCGATGCTGGCCACATACAGCACCTGACAATCGCTGATCAGTCCCGCGCGGTAGGCGTTACGATCCTCGGCACCGCTGTCATCGATACGACGCACGTCGATCAGCCGCACCTCGGACGCGCAAACCTGATAGACCAGAAAACGGCGGGCGGCGCCAAAATGTCCGTCAAGTAACTCGCCGGTATCCGAGGCGCAGGCGACCCGGATCGATCCGGGCAGGTCGCCGTCGCGATAGGGGTCGAGCGGGGGAGGGGGGTCGGACTCCGCCACACCCTCACCTTTGAGGATGGCTAAGGCCGCCTTGAGCGCATCCTGATCGACATCGGCCAGTTCGCCATCGGCCGCGGACTTGAGATCCTTCACGCGCAAAGCGGCGAGCTTCTCCACCGTCGGCGGCAAGCCGACCGCGGACGCCAACACTTTGATCAACCGCGCCGGATCGGTCTCCGGCAGGGTCCGGGCGGCCAGCCCGATGCGCAGGGCGATGTCTTCTGAGATCGGGCTAGCCATGGGGATCAAGCCGCGATGATGCAGTTGTCTTCCATGCAGGCGTTGACGCACTGCGGCATATCGAACTCACCTTCGCACTCGTTGCAGGTGTTCGGATCAATCTTGTATACGCCCTTGAAGGGGGTGATGGACTTGGTGGGGCAGACGGGCTCGCAGTCGCCACATGCGGTGCAAGCGGATCTAACGATTTGCATGGCCATTCGATTTCTCCAGTCAATGGGGCCGAGGATGCGGCACGCATCCCCGCCCGGTGTTATTCAGCACGCTTGAAGCGCAAGGTGGTCGGAAAGACCGGCGGCGGGCTGATCGGCTCCACATACCATTTGGACCCATCGGTCAGCTCGACCTCACCGCCCCAACTCTCCGCGGTATCGGTCTCGACGGTGGCGATGGTCTCTTCCATGTCTTTCTTCGCCACGTAGAACAACAGGGCACCGGAATCACTCTTGCGGATCATTACACTGGGCATTCACTTCTCTCCTGGCGTCGCCGCCCGGCGCGGACGCGCCGGCCGGTCGACGGTAGCGGCCTAGCGAACCAGGTCGTAATTGTAGTCCGTGGTGCCCATGCCGCGGGTCTCTTCGTCGAGCCGCTCCAGGACCGCATTGACCAGGGTCGTGAGGATGTACATCGCCCCCTCGTAACCCATGGTCGTCATCCGGTGCAGATGATGACGGTCGAAGATCGGGAAACCGATGCGGATCAGCGGAACCTCGAACTCCTTACCCTTGTGCAGGGTATCACGCTGAATGAACTTGGCGTACGAGTTGCCGATCATGAAGTCCGGCTTGTTGGTGAACATCAGCGACCGGAAGTGCCACAGATCGGCGCCGGTATGCACCTGACCAAGTTTGCCGTAGGGCGACTTCGCCAAGATTCCTTCCACCTCCTTCCTCCAGCGCTTGTTGGCATTGTGGCACAGGATATCGGTCGGCTCGGCGCCCAGCTCCAGCAGGAACTTCACCATGCCCAGTACGAAGTCGGCATCGCCATAAACGGCGAAGCGCTTGCCGTGCAGCCAGGCGTGGCTGTCGGTCATCATGTCGACCAGCCGGCCACGCTCTTTGGCCAGGGACTCCGGAATGGGCTTGCCGGTCAGTTCCGAGACTTTCATCAGGAAATCGTCGGTCCAGTCCAACCCCATCGGGATGTTGATGTGGGCCGCGTTCTGGCGCCAGGTGATCTCCACGTGCTTCTTGGTCTTGGGCAACTGCCAAGGCTGGAGCAGCAGCGTGTCGATCGCGTTGGGGGCGTCCTTGATCTCGGCCTGAGTGGTGCCGCCTGCATACATCCGGAACTCGCCGTCGGCCGGGGTATCCAGCACTTCGGTCGGATCGCAGAGCAGCGAATAGTCAACGCCCATCTCGGTCATCATGCGATGCATGACGCGGTAATTACCCAGGTAGGTCTCGAAGCCCGGCACCAGGTTGATCTTGCCGTTGCTGCCGACCACCTTATCGTCCATGGTGTTCAGCGTGAAATGCCGGATGATCCCCTCGAACATGTTGTCCCAGCCGGTGGTATGGGAACCCACGAAGCTCGGGGTATGCGCGAAAGGCACCGGGAAGTCTTCCGGAATGTGCCCGTCTTTGCGGGCGTTGTTGATGAAGCTGTTGAGGTCGTCCCCGATGACCTCGGCCATACAGGTGGTGGAGACGGCGATCATCTCCGGCTTGTAGAGCGCGATGGCGTTCTCCAGACCGTCGAACATGTTCTTCTGGCCGCCGAACACCGCCGCGTCTTCCGTCATCGAGTCGGAGACACAGGCGATCGGCTCCTTGAAGTGCCGGTTGAAGTAGGAGCGGAAATAGGCCACGCACCCCTGCGAACCATGCACATAGGGCAGGGTCTTCTCGAAGCCCAAGGCACAGAGCACGGCGCCCAGCGGCTGGCAGGCCTTGGCCGGGTTGATGGTCAGGGCTTCGCGCTTGAAGTTGAGTTCTTTGTATTCTTCAGTGGTGGTCCACTGAAACACCTGCTGGATCTTCTCGTCGGAGTGACGCTCTTCGACCCCGTCGCGCTTCTTGGCGAGGTTTTCCTTGTATTCCGGCTGCCTGAACAGGGGGAAGCTCGGCTTGATGTCGTCGACTATCTGGCTCATTCGGATGCTCCTGCCGCGCCGCAAATCCGCGGACGACGGCATGATTGAGACTGCAATGCGGTCTATGGGATATCTGCGCCCGGCCGCCGGCGTGAGGCCGGCGGCCGGCGACCATCAGGCGCTGGCGCGCTTGGGCTCTTGCTGCTCGGATTGGGCCGCCTGGTCGGCGAGCCAGGGCGCATGCAGCTTGGCCCAGCAAGGGTTGTTGATGGTCATGTCCATATCGCGGGCAAAGATGGCGAAGCCGTCATAGCCGTGATAGGGGCCGGAATAGTCCCAAGAGTGCATCTGGCGGAAGGGGATGCCCATCTTCTGGAAGATGTACTTCTCCTTGATGCCGGAGCCGATCAGGTCGGGCTTGATGCGCTTGACGAATTCCTCGAACTCGTACCCGGTCACGTCGTCATAGAGCAGGGTGGAGTCGGACATATCCTTGATGGTCCGGTCGTAGTCGTCGTTGTGGGCGAACTCATACCCGGTACCGACCACCTCCATCCCCAGGTCCTCATAGGCGCCGATCACGTGCCGCGGACGCAGGCCGCCGACGTAGAGCATGACGCGCTTGCCTTCCAGGCGCGGACGGTACTTGGCGATGACGGCGGCGTACTGCGCCTCGTACTTGGCGATGACCCGCTCGGCACCGGCCTGAATGGTCTCGTCGAAGCAGGCGGCAATCTTGCGCAGCGACTCGGCGATCTTGGTCGGTCCGAAGAAGTTGTATTCCATCCACGGAATCCCGTACTTCTCTTCCATGTGCCGGCTGATGTAGTTCATCGAGCGGTAGCAGTGAATCAGGTTGAGCTTGACCTTGGGGGTCAGCTCGATCTCGGCCAGGGTGCCGTCGCCGGCCCACTGGGCAACCACGCGCAGGCCCATCTCTTCGAGCAGGATGCGCGAGGCCCAAGCGTCGCCGCCGATGTTGTAGTCGCCGATCACCGCCACGTCATAGGGGGTGGTCTGGAAGCTGTCGTCGCCGTCGCGGTTGCCGATGACCCAGTCACGGATCGAGTCGCAGGCAATGTGATGTCCCAGGGATTGGGAGACACCGCGAAAACCCTCGCAACGCACGGGAACGATCGGCTTATCGAGTTCCTTCGCCTTCTTCTTGGAGACCGCCTCGATATCGTCGCCGATCAGACCGATCGGACATTCGGACTGGACGCTGATCCCTTTATTGAGGGGGAACAGGCCTTCGATTTCGTCGATCAGTTTGGCGAGCTTCTTGTCGCCGCCGAAGACGATGTCCTTCTCCTGGAAATCCGAGGTGAAGTTCATGGTGCCGAAGGTGTTGACCCCGGTCATGCCGACGTAGTAGTTACGGCGGCCGGCGCGCGAGTATTGACCGCAGCCGACCGGGCCGTGAGAGATGTGAATCATGTCCTTGATCGGACCCCAGACCACGCCCTTGGAGCCGGCATAGGCACAGCCGCGCACCGTCATCACCCCAGGCAGGGACTTGCGGTTGGAAGTGATGCACTTCTTGGACTGTTCGATCGATTGATCGTTGACCGCCAAGTGCTTGGCCCGATCCTTCTTGGCCTTCTCCGGGTAGACTTCCAGGACCTCCTGGATGAGGTCGAGGGTCTCTTCACGAGTCAAATTCGCCATGCTGGCTCTCCACGAAGGGCGCCGCGGCTAATCCGCCGACAAGACGCTCTGCAACAACGCTGTTCTGAACCACCGTGACGCCGTCGGCGCCCTGGGGCTCGATCTTGGTCCCTGCCGGATCAGGCCGTGGCTTCCGCAACAGCGGATTTGCCGATGATGGACTCGTCCTCTTCGTCCATCAGGCCGAAGTCCATCAGCAAGGCTTCGAGGGCATCCATGGTGATCGGGGTGGGAATCACGAAGTTCTTGTTATTGATGATCTTATGTGCCAGATCGCGGTACTCCTGGGCCTGCTTGGCCTTGGGGTCGTACTCGATGACGGTCATCCGGCGGATTTCGGCGCGCTGCACGACGTTATCGCGCGGCACAAAGTGGATCATCTGGGTGCCGAGCTGACGGGCCAGCTCCATAATCAGCTCGTCTTCACGGGCGGTGTTACGGCTGTTGCAGATCAGGCCGGCGAGGCGCACGCTGCCGGAGTTGGCATACTTCACGATGCCCTTGGCGATGTTGTTGGCCGCGTACATGGCCATCATCTCGCCGGAGCAAACGATGTAGATCTCCTGCGCCTTGTTCTCACGGATGGGCATGGCGAAACCGCCGCACACCACGTCGCCCAACACGTCGTAGAATACGAAGTCGAGGTCGGCCTCGTAGGCGCCTTCCTCTTCCAGGAAGTTGATGGCGGTGATGACACCGCGGCCGGCGCAGCCGACACCCGGCTCGGGGCCGCCGGACTCGACGCACTTGATGTCGCGATAGCCGACCTTGAGCACGTCCTCCAGTTCCAGGTCCTCGACGCTGCCGGCGTTGGCCGCCATCTCCATGATGGAGTTTTGGGCCTTGGCGTGGAGAATCAGACGGGTGGAGTCGGCCTTGGGGTCGCAGCCGACGATCATGACCTTTTTACCGGCCTCGGCAAGGCCGGCAACCAGATTCTGGGTGGTGGTGGACTTACCGATTCCGCCTTTGCCGTAGATGGCGCATTGACGCAGTGCCATGGGGAGGGTCTCCTGTGGGTCGCTTTCGCAGCGGTTGAACAAATGTCGCGCTCATGCCCACTAAAGCAAACACCGTGCCACCCGAGACTAATATTTTAAGCGATTGTTATAAAATCGTTTTTTCTCAATATTCCGGGTTACAGCCATTGGTAGCATCCACGACAAGTCCAAAGCGGCTGTATGGATAACAACAGAGATCATCAGTCGGAAATGAGCACGACACAGGGTTCGCGTCATGTATCGAACGGCGGGGAAGCGCATCCCGCGGCCGATTGCCTGAGCGCTTTCGATAGCGGAAGGGAAACGCCGGCGCCGACCTTGCCCGGGGCGGCCCGGCTATCGATCAATCGCTGCAATCTGCCGGCAGTGATCCTGGGCAGCCTGACCTTCCAACGCCACCCGGTCCCGTTGGCGATCGACGGGGTGCGGGATTTTCACGCGGACCTGTGTCGGCGCCTGGATCAGGTCCCCGATCATCGGGTCAGAGCGGAGCGCTTCGTCGATTACATGACGGTCCGGTTCTGCCTGGAAGAACTCGAAGAAGCGGGGCTGACACCGGGTGGACGCAAGAAATCGCGGGCTAACGCCAATTATCTGCGCTTGGTGCGGGGTTGGTCCTTCGACTCGGACGGCCGCGAGGGGGCCGTGCTCAAGCACTGGGCGGAGACGCGCTTCGGCCTGCTCACCCGCCATCATGGAGGACCGCTGTACGGACGCGGCAGCGAGGCCTATCAGGACTATCTGACCGAGGCGGCCCGCGGCATCTACGCCACCAATGCCGTGGAGTCCCAACTCGATCTTCTCTACACCTATTGTCAGTACGAACTGGCGCGCCAGAACCCGGGGGTCACCCATCTGACCCTGCACCGGGGCATCAACCATATCGGTGATCATGAGGTCTTGGGGCGCGAGCCGGACGGCGGCTATCTGGTGCTGCTCAACAACCTGAACAGCTTCACCAGCGTGCGCGAGCGCGCCGACGAGTTCGGCGACTATCTGCTGACGGTCGAGGTGCCGCGCCCCAAGGTCTTCTTCTACAACCGCCTGCTGCCGGGGATGCTCAAAGGCGAGGACGAGTACGTGGTGATCGGCGGGGTCTATGCGGTGCGGATATCGACCTTGTGAGCAAAATCGGGTGGGGCAGGGGACAGCGCAACCCGATCTAGCCCAACCCGTCGGGTGCGTCCGGGTCGATCCCAAGCGCCCGCAGCCGCTGCGCCAACTGCTCGGCGCGTTGGTGCTCCTGTTCCGCCCCTAGCCGCGCCCGATCGGCGCGCTCGTCGGCCTGCTCGGCACGCAGCCGCTCCCGGTCGGCACGCTCGTCGGCTTGCTCGGCACGCAGCCGCTCCCGGTCGGCACGCTCGTCGGCCTGCTCGGCACGCAGCTGTTCCTGTTCGGCGCGCAGCCGTTCCTGCTCAGCACGCACACGTTCCTGTTCAGCGCGCAGCCATTCCTGCTCAGCGCGCAGCCGTTCCTGTTCGGCGCGCAGCCGTTCCTGCTCGGCCTGCCGCGCCAGCTCGACCGGGCTCGCGAAGGGACGGCCCGCCGGGTCGAAAATCTCCAGCGTCTCCGGGCGCACGGCAAAGCGAATCCCGAGCCGCGGGCTGGTCCATCCATTCAGGTGCGACACTGGACGCAACTGGCCTGCCTGACGAATCCAAATCTCCAATCGATTATGTGCGGGGTCGTAGACGTAATACTCCTCGACGCCGTAGGTGTCGTAGAACTCCAGCTTGTCCCGCATCTCCTTGGCGCTGTTCGACGGCGACAGCACCTCGAAAACCACCTGCGGCCCGATGTCGGCTTCCTCCCACTGGCGGTAAGAGCCGCGCGGGCCTTTCGGCCGTCCAAAAACCACCATGGCGTCCGGCGCCAGCGGGCCGATCACGTGCCGGTCCGGCACCGGGTACCAGAAGAGATCCCCGGCGACGAAGACATCCGGGCGGTCCGCGAACAGAATCTCCAGGTTTTCCTTGATCTTGACGATCCAGTCGAATTGCAGCGTGTTCTCCGCCATGGGTGCTCCGTCACTCTCCGGGTAAGGATCGTCGGGATCGATACGCAACAAGGGGTTCATGATGCTGATTCTCGTTCGTAGGATGCGGTGAGGCACGAACCGCATCAACCGCAAACCCGGCAGATGCGGCTGGTCGGGACGATAACGCGGCCGGGTCGATGGCCCAGGCTCAATAATGGTGTATCAGTTGCACCGTTTGCGCAACCGCGGTAAGGCGTGCGATCGAAATCTGCCAGCCGGACGCGGGAACCACCGGAGCGCGACGGCGCCTGATCGCACCTTATAGACACTCCTGACACGTGACTTTACATAATATACATTATCGGCCATCCTGACCATGGGGCCGGAGGGCGTCGGGCCGCGTGGCGGCTGGTCTGAGGCCGATTTACTGTCTGAGGGGTTCGCGGCTAATTTGTCCGTCCTGCGGGCGTTGCAACAGCGCTGCGGATTCAGCAATTCACAGGCCGCCGTGGTGTGCGGGGTCACCCTGCGGACCTATCGGCGCTGGCGCTGCCAGGGCAACCCGACGCCGGCCGCGGTGCGCCTTTTGGCGATCTTGGCTGGCTTCGTGCCGTGGGTCGGCTGGGAAGACTGGGAGGTCCACTGCGGCTACCTGTTTCCGCCGGGCTTCTCCCGACAGGGACTCACGCCGGCCGATTTTCATACGCTGGTGTTCTGGCGTCTGCTGGTCACAGCCTATGCCCAGGACAACGCCATGTTGCGTCGGCGCGTGTCACCCCGCTGGGAGCGGGTTCGGGCTTACGGGAGGGCGGCGGTCAACCTGGACGAGGTGTCACAGTGACAGATAAATGCGTTGTGGTAACGCAATAGGTTGGCAGCGGTCAGTCTGGCCCTCGGGACTATTACGAAATCACGAGCCACCCTGTTAAGATTTCAGGGGCTTGCGACGCCACCAACCAGCCTCCGGGCGAACGCGGCGCCGCCGCTCCCAGCTCACCGAACCGCAATAGCTGTGCAGACTGAGGGAGGTCCGCGCCCTCCCCGTTTGCCTGCCCTCCCCGGCCCCCCGGCTCTGCCGGTTCGGGTGTTACGGCTTCCCTCGGTGGCCAGGCCGGACCGCTGGGGGCCGCGCCGAGTCAAGTGCCTGGATCGGTAACACGGGCACTTTGTGCCATTGGTGGCACTCAAGGAGGTGCCGGGGCGGGTTTCTGGCGGCCTGGGAAGCCTCCGGGCCAGCTCTTCATCGCCCGCTGGCGGGTTGCTTTGGGGCAGGCGCTTTACTTGGTCACCCCATAGGGTCCGCCCCCTGTTCTTGCCTTATCTAGGTGCCAATTCGCCATTCGGGTGTCATCCAATCCGACTCCCAGTCAAGGGGCTCAGACAGTGCCATGATCTGTCCGAATTCCTCGAAGAACGCTCCCACGATTTCCGGTGAAGTCAAATATAAGGCATTTTCGAGTGATGCAACGGCGTTGACAGTAAAATTGAAAGAACCCGTCCAAACTGCATACGGGGTGATGGTGTCGCGGTCTTGCTCGTGGGTAATCCTTGCAAAGACAAGGAACTTATTGTGCATTCTTGGAAATGCAGGCGTCTTATCGCGGTTATGATTGCCAACACACCGAATTGGATAAATAGTTGGGTCTCCGCAGACAGAAAGGGTGGAGATAATATTGGCGAACTCGTAACGCGTTAGAGAACATTTAAGAGAATTGTAATCCTTTCGTAACTTGGTTTTCCAGTTCGTTGGCTGATTGAGGTCAGGTCGCAAGAAGTCCTCTTTTTGCACGACTATCGCCGTTTCCTTTGTTGCCAACGCGGCAAGGATTCTGGGGTTGGTGAGCCAAGCAATGCAACCAAATATAGCATCTGCCTCATTGATATGCTCAACCAGTCTGCTCTCGATCTCGCGAAAGTAGACCCGAATAGAACCATCCGGAACTTGCGTTGAATTATCCTGGAAAGCGGTGTCAGGGTAGTTGCCGTCATTATCCGGAGTTGCATTATTCAGATTGTCGTTCAAGGCTGAAATCTCCAAATACGCTAACCTGTTCTCGGCTACGCTGGTTATACGCCGGTTGCCGGCCTACCGCCCTGCGGGACCCGGGCGGGTTCGGGTTCTCGGTGATACCCGTACTTTGTCTCATGGTGAGACTACCGGAGGAGTCTCGGGGCGGCTTTCAGGGTCTACTGGCCGGAAACCGGCGGCCCACTTCCGGGGTGACTGGGTTACCACCAGCTCCATTTCCCAGCCCATGCAGAACCGGTCAAGGATCCGGATCAGGTCATCCTTTGCTTCGTCGGGGAGCTTGTCGACCCGCTCCCAAATCATGCTGAGGAGCGCGTCGGCCGCCGTCCCGTCCTGACGCTGGTCCCAGTTCGCCATCAGGGCGGTAGGTGTGCAGCCGAACGCTTGGATGAGCTTGTAGAGGGTCGACGCCTTCGGGTCGCCCTCGTCCTGTTCGAGCTTCGAGAGGTGGCCGATCTTGATCCCGGTGCGCTCGGAGAGCTGGCCTTGGGTCCTGCCTTTGCCCTGCCGCAATGGAAAGACGGGCGCCGCGGCGCCCGCCGAAGGTGTTATAAGGTGTTATTGTACTGTGGATCAGGGTTGCAGCTCAATTTCGCCCGGTCGCCAAGTCTTGTTGAACCAGGGCTCCAGCGGACCGTAGAGGCGAAGGATCATAAACCAGCCCTTGCCCGGAATCGTCTGCACCCAGTTGTTCTCAATTCCTATTGGTGCTTGGGGTCCGAAGTAGACATCCACCGAGCCGTCCGCATTGATCTTGACGCCCTTGTTCTGGCTACTGACGCTCGGGGCCTGCTGGTCGGTCTGCACCATCGAGCGGGTCTGGTTGTCGTAGACGATGACCGACCAGAAGTCCTTGACCGGGATGTTCGGCGGCAGGCGCAGCTTGTAGGTCTTACCGCCATCAAAGGGATTGCCGTGCGCATCCTGCACCGACCAAGGGTATTGCGATCCCCGGCCCACCATCTTCTCCTCCATGGCAGGCGTAATGCCGGTGGCAAAGTAATAGTTGACATGACGCAGGGACCCACCGGGCGGTCATCCGGCCGTCCCCACAAGACAAATTTCGCGTCGGCCACCCTACGTCAGCGCCCAAAGATCATCCAGATTGATCGTCACCGCCTCGAAAGGCACCAGCGACACCCGCGCACCGCCGGCGAACCGCCCAATCTCCCGCCAGGCGTCACCCTCCAGGGCGTAGGCTTCAAGGGTGTGCGCCCGGGGGTCGATCAACCAGGCGTAAGCGACCCGGAAGTGGGCGTAGATCGGCATCTTGACCTGGCGATCTTTGCTTTCGGTTGACGGCGACAGGACCTCACAGACCCAATCCGGTACGACTTGATAGCGATGATCTTTCGGAATCCGCGGCAGTCTGCTACGGCGCCAGCCGGCCAGGTCCGGGACATCCACCTCGGTGTTACCGATAAAGTGCAATTCCGGCTCGTCAATAATCCACCAGCCGCCCGGACCGTTCTCCCCGAACTGAAACGGCGGACCAAGCCGCATACCTAAAACGGACCCTGCCAACCCATGCGGACCGCTCGGGCGCGGCTGGGTATAGAGCTGACCATTGAGAATCTCCCCCGTCAGCCCTTTGGGTAAGGCTTCAAGCTGTTCGTACAACGTCGGTTGCGGTTGAGAGTGGGCGCTCATGTCGATTCTCCCGGCTAAGATTACGCCTGGCTGCGCGGCCGCGGTAACCCCCTACCCTGCGGCAGCTTGCGACGTCCAATCGCGGCCGGAGGCCGCTTCCACAAGGTCCCGGCCGGAACGGTACCGATCATCTCGATCGAGACCCGTCCCCTGCCCCGCACGACCAGGCTGGGTCGCTTCGTGTTGCCTGTCACTTTCAACACTGAATACGCCCATCCTCGATGTGAACAATCCGATCGGCCAGATCGCCGACCCGCGGGTCATGGGTCACCACCACCACCGCGCGTCCCTGCTCATGGGCCAACTGCGCCAACAGCTTGACCACGGCGCGACCATTGATCGAGTCCAGCGCGGCCGTCGGCTCGTCGGCCAGCAGGATCGGCGGGTCGCCGGCCAGGGCGCGGGCGATCGCCACCCGCTGCTTCTCGCCACCGGAGAGTTGCCGGGGAAAGTTGTGCAAACGCCCGCCCAGTCCGACCCGTTCCAACAGCGCGGGTGCCTCCCCCAGGTCGTGTCCCTTGAGTTCCAGCGCGACCTGGACGTTCTGCGCCGCGGTCAGGGCCGGAAACAGGTTATAGCTTTGAAAGATAGAGCCCATGCGCTGGAGCCGCAGCCGCGCCAGCGCGGGATTGGGCAGCCCCGCCACCAGCCGACCCTCCACCCGGACCTCGCCGGCAGTGGGGTACAGCAAGCAGCCGAGAATCATCAGCAGCGTTGTCTTGCCGCTTCCCGACGGCCCCATCAGTGCCTGGATCTCGCCCGCGTTGGCCTGAAAGTCCACACCGTCCAGGGCACGCACGGCGGTCTCCCCGCTCCCGTAGACCAGGGTCAGACCACGCGCTTCGAGCGCTGCTGCGCTCACCGCTGAAAGACCATCGCCGGGTCGACGTCCATGGCCTTACGGATGGAGATGATCGAAGCGAGCACGCACATGATCAGCGTCACGCCGAAGAGCCCAACGGCCAAGCCGGGTGGTATCAGAACCAATGCAGCCCCCGACTCGCTGGCCTTGGCCAGCAGCAGCGACTGGTAGCGCTGTCGGTAAAGCCCAGAAAGAGCCCGATCTGCATCGCGATCAGGACCACCGCGAAGCTGATCCCCACCAGGGTGACCACAAAGCGCGAGCGGTCATGGGCGAGGTTGCGCCAGGCCAGAAGCCCGGCCATTCCCATACCCCAGCGATATGCTTGGCCGCGCATCATTGGGAACGCTCGAGTACGATAAAGGCATCGACCCGCAAACCCACCGGGATGGCGATCCCCGGCTCCAGGTCGATGAGCACTTCCAGCACGCGGCTGTCCTTGCGCTCCGCGGGATCATCGGAGGCGATTTGCTTACGCCCCATGAGTTTGCCGATACGGACGATCTTGCCGGGGATGCGGCGCTCGCCATAGGCGGCGGCCTCGATGTAGGCATCCTGACCCAGGCGCAGTAAATCAATGTCCGCCTCATCCACCTCCGCACGCACCCGCAGCTGCGACAGGTCGCCGACTGCCAGGATGGGCGTGTCGCCCATCTCGGTGACCTGCTCCCCCGCACGCCGGAAGCGGCGCAACACCACCCCGTCGATCGGACTGCGCACGAATGACTTCTCATAGAGCGCCCGCGCCTCCGCCAGCCGCGCCTGGGCCAGGGCCAACTCCGCCGCGGCCCCGGCTTGCTCGTCTTCCCGCGCCGGACTGTCGACCACCGCCAGATGGGCCTGGGTGCGCGCGACCTGGGCGCGGGCAACATCCAGGTCGCTACGCGCGTTGTCCAGATCCTGGCCGCTGGCGAGTCGCTTATCAGCCAAGCCTTGCTGACGCCCCGCCTCGCGCTCGGCACGCGCCAGCACCGCCTGCGCCTCGCGCACCGCGGCCGCGGCCTCCTCCCGCTCGGACGGACGTGCCCCGTTGATCACCCGGTCCAGGGCCGCCCGCGCGACCCCGACATTAGCCGCGGCCGCCTGCATGCGCGCCAGATGGTCGTCATTCTCCAGGGTGGCCACCACCTGCCCGCGACGGACCGGTTGACCTTCGTCCAACGCCACCTCGGCCAGCCGTCCGGTCATGGCCGCGGCGACGCGGATCTCCTCCGAAGCGGGCTCGATCCGGCCCAAGGCAGCGATGATGGTGCGCGGCGCGGGGGCGGGCAAGTCGCGGGCGGCCGGGATCGGCTCTGCCGCAAGCGCCATGGCCGGGGCCGTCAGCGCCCAAACAAGGATCAGGCACAACCGCAGCGGAGGCCGCGGCAGGAGGGATGTGGGCGGGGGGCGACGCTGCATGGACTCGACTACGTGGATGAATGTCTCCGGTGGCGTGCCGGGTCGGGCTAGGGTAACCCGAGCGGCCCCTTCAGGTCGACGCAGTCGGCAATGCAGGTGAGGATCTCGCCACCCGGACCTGCGCTCTTCAGCGGGGAATATGAGCCAGCGAAGCTACTTGACACCGCTCTCATCCGGCTGCAGCAGCCTGTGGGGCTCGCTGGAACGACGATCAAGACCCGCGCGCGTTTCCGGTCTGGGGCTGATGACCGCGATCGGGATCGCGGTCGGACTGCCGCCGGCGCTCAAGGCGATGCGCATGCGCATCGTGGATGCCTTGGCCGGGCGCTGACGCTGGGGCCGTGACGACGGAACCAACGGTGCACGCCCCTGCCATGCACGATGGACGGCTATCGCTGCCCGTCGCCGGCGAGCGGTGGAAACACCTGGGACCAGTCGTTTTTCATTGAGACGAGCACCCAGCCGTTCGCGGGTGCGAGGTCCAGCGCCTGGTCCAGCCGCCCGAAGTGGCTGTCGCGGTCATACGCATATTCACGCGTCCCGTCGTCGTGATGCAGGACGAGTCCAAGCCGGCGGCCCGGCGCACCGGTCGTCCATTGCAGCATTTGCAGGTCTCCGTCGGAATTGCCGAAGGCCAGGATCGGGCGGCGACCGATGTGACGTTGGATACCGACCGGCTTATCCTCTTTGTCATTGACGAAAGCGATCTTCGCCTCCCGCACGAGGACCGGCCGGCCGTCGCGCAGTTCGAACCGTTGCGCGATCTGTGAGCCGAGGATCCGCTCCGGTGGCACACCGTACACCCGCTCAGCCCAGGGTCGCAGGAATTCCGTCCCGCCCCCCGAAACGATGTAGACCTCAAAACCGCCGGCGCGGAGGAACTCGAGCAATTCCAGCATGGGCTGATAGACCAGCGTCGTGTAGGGTCGCTGGAAACGGGGGTGACGAGCGGTGTCGATCCAGTTCGCCGCGATGGCTGCGAATTCGTCGGTGGTCATCCCCGCGTGGGTGGCCATCAGGAGCTGCATCAGGCCCTCCATGCCGGCCTCACCCGGGCCGGCATGTCCCCGGCGAGCGCGGCCTTGAAGGGCTGCGCGATCTTCCATTCGGGATGCTCCGGGGCCAGTGTTTTCAACCGCTCCAGCACGAAGGCGAGCTGGGTGTAGACCGGCTGCTCGACCCACAAGGTGCCATCGTTATCGAAGACGGCAATCCGTTGAGCAGGCGGGACAAAGTCCGCGCGTCCCGTCCAGGAATTTGCGGATGTACTCCTGGGCCGGCACGAAGGTCCAGAGATTGTCGGCGTACCAGCGGAAGTAGCCCAGTTCGCCCTCCTTCCACATCTTTTCGTAGGGATCGGCGCGCAGATTGATAATGAGCGGCCAGCCGGGCGTCTGGCGCACGCCGGTGGCGATGTTGCCGGCGATGGTGGCGAAGTGGATCTTCCAGTTGCCGACCCGGATGGCGTTTAGCTCTCCGCCCTGGCCGAAATAGGGCTCTCCGGGATTTCCCGTGGAGCTTTACATTAACATTATCAATAAGATAG
>JACDZJ010000162.1_pt1 | contig 28267 bp, 23 predicted proteins | sample 7365721 | NCBI WGS metagenome assembly JACDZJ01 (sample SAMN15143480, study PRJNA637477) | pond metagenome | biome: freshwater wetland ecosystem [ENVO:00000243]; feature: pond [ENVO:00000033]; material: pond water [ENVO:00002228]; isolation source: pond water containing pink berries ... | reverse complement strand
CAGACAGAGACCGTCTGAGCTAAATTGAGTAACTTGTTAGTGAACCTTCACTTAGTGGCGAACGGTTGCTTTTTGGTTGCAGCGTGAGTGCTGGCAGGGGGTTGCCAAGATCGACAGGAAGCGTCATGCGTTAGGGCTTCGCTGTATGGCCGGGGCCGGAGTGGCAACCATTGGTACAGGTAACAGGGATACCCACGGTGAACAGACTTTTCCTGCCTCGCACGGTTGCGAGCGACAGCGGTGGCTCAGTCCCTCTTAAATGACGCGATATTTCGCAAGCAGTTCCCGACCAACTTTTTCCCATTTACAAACAATATGATAAATTCTCTTTCCGAAAGAGTTCTGACGGGAATGGCACTAAGTTAAGGATTTTCAATATATAAAACAGGGTGTTACTGATGATTTTGAGTCAATAAATTCTCTAGAGAAAATTGCTATCTCATTGACTTTGTTGAGTTCAGCTTGATTTTTTCGCGTTTTCGCACGATTATCAGCGCCGTAAGCTATTGTGTTAAAAGTATTTTCTGCTTAACTTAGTGCCATTCAGTTCTGACGGATTTGTGACCTCTGTTAGAATAGCGAATATGGCTACCTGCAATGCTTCTATGTCCGGTCCCCACCAGCGGAATCATGCTACCTTGCGGATAATCTCACGGATGTCAGCCAGACCTGCCAGCAATCCCTCGACTGAAATGTCCTCGTCCAGCGCATCCCAGTGGATGTGCCCCGCGGACTGATCTCATAGGCTGCCCGTTCTGCCGGACTCGCGGCAAGCAGGCGCGGGAACCAGGCCAGGGGGACGCCGAGCGTGCGCCCGTCGTTCAACTCGACCCACAGGTTGTTTTCGTCGCAGTTGACGGTCTTAGGCGAAATGTTCATTCCAGGCTTTCTCCAGTAGTTCACGATGGTCTCTGACCATGCCGGCGATCTGGCGCAGTGTCCGGGCATCGAACCCGTCATTGCGTGCGAGCTGCATCTGGGGTAAGAGCCAGAACTTAGCCTCCGCTCCAGCGCTCCTGACATGGACGTGCGCTTGTTCGCGCGGCGTCCTTGATCGTCGGCCCCCTGCTCGACCCGTTCGAGGTCCCGGGATAGGTGCTGATCGGCGTCGTGGATGGAAACGATTTCTTGCATGGCTCAGCCTGCGGGACGTACCACCTACGTTCAACTGTAGGCCGTTCCAGCCGCGGCGACAAACTGGAAGGTTTTCGCGAGCGGCCGAGCCGGTCCCTGATCGCGATCCGGCGGTGCTGGAGACCGATCGGGGCGCGGCGTCAGAGCGCGTCAAGGTGACCGTGCGCAAAGAGGAGAAGGCCCAGGGTGCGTCTCCTCCGGTTCCGCAATCGACTGGGATTCCGTTAAACCGCGCCCAGCACGGTATGCGATGTTTTTGGATTGGCTCGGCCCCGGCAGATTCGACGATTGATGGAGTTGGCGCGGTTCAAAGTTTTGAAGAGCATCAATTTTACACCGCGTCTCCACCGAGGTTGGTTAAATCCCCAAGGCCGAACACACAATGAAAATTACGCATTTCGCGCCGGACGCGGTTTAACGCGGCGGATCGTGTCGGACGCATTGCGGAGCGCGATGCGCAGGACCACGCTTGGCGCGGTCGACATTTCTGTCGAGCCCGCTCGTCTTCGTCGAGGTCCAGGCTTGGGAACAAACCCTAAGTAATAGAAGTATATCAGAAAGTTTCTTGGTACGGATCGTGCTGAGAGGCTCATGACAGCATCTCGCTGCACCCCACGAGGACTCTGTGATGAACCTGAACTACCGTCTGCTCCCGCTCGCCCTGACCGCCGTCCTGGCTGCCGCTCCTGCCCTGGGTGCCGGTCCGCGCGGCACCCGCCCGGTCCTGCCGACCGTCGACACCGCCGAAGCCGCGTCATTGACCTTCATGCGCGAGGAGGAAAAGGTGGCGCGTGACACCTACCTGGCCATGGAGGCGCGGTGGGATGCGCTGCCGTTCGCGAACATCGCCCAATCCGAGCAACAGCATATGGATGCGGTGAAGAACGCGTTGACCAAGTATGCGCTGCCCGATCCGGTCAACCCGGACGTTCCCGGCAGCTTCATCGACCCCAACTTGCAGCAAATGTACGATGATCTGCTCGCCCGCGGTGAGACCTCTTACCTCGAAGCCTTGCGCGTCGGCGGGTTGATCGAGGAGGTCGACATCGAGGATGTCCAGGACGCCATGGACGCCACGGATAACGCGGATCTCAAGACGATGTACGGCAATTTGCTGCGCGGTTCACGCAACCATTTGCGCGCCTTCGCCGCCGCGATCGAAGCCCTGGGCGTGGTCTACGAGGCGCAGCACCTGGACCAGGCGACCGTGGACGCGATCATCGACAGTCCGATGGAGCGCGGTGGCATGGCGGGCGCGCCGGCAACAGACCGGGTGCTGGCGGCGCTCGCTGATCGCGACACCATGGCGCGCGGCGGCGCCGGCCAGGGGAGCGGCCAAGGCAGTAAAGGCAAAGGCAAGGGAACTTGCTCCTGACGCGCAGGCGTCCCGCGGCGGCCGGGTCCTGGTCTGATTCGCGTTCATTCGCAGCGAGCTGCTCCGACAGCATCAGCCCTCGGGCCGCCGAAGCCCAAACTTACCCATTTTGTAACGCAGCACCCGTTCGCTGATACCGAGTACGTCGGCGGCACGGGTCTGCACCCAGTCGGTCTGGTTCAAGGCCGCGATCAGCAGGTCGCGCTCCAGACTGTCCAGCCGTTCCTGCAGCGGGCCCGGCTCGGTTCCCTCCGCTTGGCGGACCTCATCGGGCAGGTCCGTCGGCTGCAAGCGGCTGCCGCGCGCCAGGGTCAGGCTGCGCTGAATGATGTGCTTGAGTTCGCGCACGTTGCCCGGGTACTGGTAGCGCACCAGCAGATCCAGCGTTTCCGGTGCGAACTGCATGGGTCGGCGCGCATACCGGGCGACAAAGTGGTCGATCAACGCCGGGATATCCGCGCGTCGTTGCCGCAACGGCGGCACGGTGATGTCCAGGACATTGAGCCGAAAATAGAGGTCTTCGCGAAAGGCGCCGGACTTGGCCATCGCCTGGAGGTCACGGTTGGTCGCGGCCACCACGCGGACGTCCACGGCAATGTCGTGCTCGCCGCCGACCCGGCTGATGCGCCGCTCCTGGAGGGCGCGCAGGAGTTTCGACTGGAGCGCCAAGGGGAGTTCCCCGACCTCGTCCAGAAACAGGGTGCCGCCCGTGGCCTGCTCGAAGCGTCCCCGATGGTTGCGGTCGGCGCCGGTGAAGGCGCCTTTTTCGTGTCCGAACAACTCGCTCTCAAAGAGATTCTCCGGAATCGCCGCGCAATTGACCTCGACGAAGGGCGCCGTGGGCGTCGGTCCGAGCAGGTGGATGAGGCGGGCGATGAGGTCCTTGCCGGTGCCGGTCTCGCCTTGAATCAGGACGCTCCAAGGGCTGTCCGCCACCCGCCGGACCAGCGACAGGGTGTCCTGCATCGCGGGGCTGGAGCCGATGATCTCCAGCGGCAGGGGACCGGATTCCAGTGCCTCGGTCACCCCGGCCACATCCTCGGCCACGGCGAGGTCCAGCTCGATCTGCTGGATCTTCTGCCGCAGCACCATCAGGTCCACCGGCTTCTCCAGGAAATCGTCGGCGCCCAGCTTCATCACGTTGACGGCGGTCTCCACCGCGCCATAGGCGGTGATCATGATGGCGCGCACCAGCGGGTTGCCGGCCTTCATGCGCGCCAGCACCTGATCGCCGTCCAGTCCGGGCATGCGATGGTCCAGCAGGGCGAGTTGGACGCATTCGCGGCGAAACAGGGTCAGCGCCTCCTCCCCGTCGGCGGCGGCCAGCACCCGATGGCCCTGTTTTTCCAGGAAACCCGCCAGCAGTTCACGCTGCATCGGGTCGTCGTCGGCAATCAGAATATTCATGTTGTTCAGTTACGACCTTCGTCGGATGGACGCGACGGCAGCGTGAGCTGCACGCGCAGTCGACCGGGCCGCGGCACCGCCAGCGTGAGGCTGCCGCCGTGGGCGAGGATGATGCGCCGGGAGATGGCGAGTCCCAGCCCGGTGCCCGCGGTCTTGGTGGTGAACCAGGGCTCCAGGAGACGCTCCAGGTCGTGAGTCGGGACCGTTAAGCCATCGTTGGCCAGCGCCAGATGGGCGCTGTCGGCGCCGGACCAGACCTGGATCTCCAGCATACCGCCACCGTGCGCCTCCAGCGCGTTGCGCAGCAGATTGTCGAGCACCTGCCGCAACAGGTCAGGGTCGCCCAGCGCCCAGGTGGCGGGGTTCAGACTGAGTTCGAGTTGGAGTCCGGCCGCCGCGATGCGCTGCCGGTAGAGACTCAGTTGATCGGCGAGCAGCGCGTCCAGTGCGATCCGCTCCTGCCGCGGCCGCAGCGGTCGCGCATAGTCCAGCAGGCCAACGACGGTGCCGTTGGTGCGCCGCACCGCGGCCAGCACCAGGTCGACCAGCCGCCGGTGTTCGGCGCTCAGTTCGTCCGCCTCCAGTTGCAGGCGCTGGAGACCCATCGCCATGGCGTTCAATGGATTGCGAATCTCATGGGCGATGGCGGCGGCGGCCCGACCCAGGCCGGCCTCCTCGCGCTGCCGCGACAGCCGTCGCTCATAGTCCAGACGCTGGCGCTCGTGGGCGCGCTGGTGACGAATCAGCACCCAGGTCCCGACACCTCCGGCCAGCGCCAATACGACGACGAACCCGAGGAACTCCCACCACAGGCGGGCGCGTCTGGTCAACAGCGGTCCGGCATCCAATTCCAAGACCAGACGTGCGCCGGCGACCAGGGCGCCGGCTTGGGCCACGGTGGTTCCATCGGGGCGCTGATACAGGGTGACCGGGAGTGGGTCGGCGCCGGCCGGCGGCGCGGCACCATGCGGCTTGCCCTCCAGCCGCACCGCCATCACGCCGGGCAGGTCGGCGACGGCCGCCAGTGCCTGAGGCAGTCCGATCGCCGCTTCCAAGGCTTCGGTCTGGCGACTGTCCATGCCGACCAGGACACAGCCGCGGTTCGCGTCGGGCGCGACACCGAGCACGAGCGTGTGCGTTGCGGCCAGGCGGATCAGGCGGTCCAGGCGGGTGCAGTCCAGCGTCTCGCCCGGCTGCCAGTCCTCCGGGCCCTGAATCGTCGTTCCATCGGCGCGGACAATGCGGATCACGGACAATCCGGCCTGGTCGGCGAAGGCGCGCAGCTCATCGGGCCGAAAGGGGGCGATTTCGTCCAGGTAATCGACGAAGCGCGCCGAATTACCGAGAAAGCGCATCAGGATGGCGGCGGTAACGTCCTCCGCGATCAGCGCGCCGCGGGCGTGCAGGATGACCGCGTCGGCCAGCAGGTGGGCACGGACCCCAGCATCGTCGAGAAAAAGGCGTTGCGCCTGTCGGGTCTGCACAAAGAACCAGGCCAGCACCAGCGTGAAGAGCAGGCCGAATACGAGGAGATGCCCCAGCCAGGGTGGCGGCAGACGGCGGCGGTTGGGTTCAGCGTCCACCCCGTCCTCCGCCGAGGCCGCGTTGCGCCCCGTGCATCAGCCGTGAGCGCACCCCGGTACGGTCACGCTCGATGCCGTCGCGTTCGAGCGGGACCAGCCGAGCATTCGTCCAGGGGTCAGCGGCCCCAGGCGTCGCGGCAGGCCATAACCGGACCCGTTGGCCGACCGTGATCCCAGGTGGCAGACGCTCCTCCCCAAGCGGGATGACCACCCGCCCGGTGGTGTCCCCCGTGGGCTCCTCCAGGGCCAAGGTCACCTGATCGGGCGCAATGGACAGCACCCGCGCCAGCACCGGGTCCGGTGCGCCGACGGCAGGCTCGACGAGGGTCGCCGTGGCGAGCCAGAGTCCCAGCGCGGCTTGCCGCATCAACGCAAGATTAAAAAGACCAGGAGAGGCCACACTGGGTCACCTGCTGTCGAAACGCCCGCGTGGCGATCGTGGACTGGCTGTCGATCCAATCGAGACTGCAAAATAACGCGGCCTGCTCGATGGTGCGTCGCAGGGTGAGGCCGGCGGCGACTTCGTTATCGACCCGTTCCTGTTGCTGTGGTGCCCGGTCATAGGCGGTGCGTGACCAGCCCAGACCCAGTTCCAGGGACCAATCGACTGCCGGTTCAGCGCGGATCTGAAATCCCGCCCCGCTCCGGACATAGGCATCGACTGGGACCGGCGAGTTGCACCGGGTGATGGCGGCTGACAGAACGCCCGTCAAGGTTGGCGACCAGGCGTGGGTGACATCGATTCCAAGTCCGGACAGCAGGTCGGTGCGGCGCACCGCCAGGCCGCCGCGTGCCCGTCCGGACTGGCCCGCCGCCGGGAGGCTGGGACCGGACCCGGGCCGTCCGGCCCAGGGCAGCGATGGATAAATGTACCCAAGTTGGCGGACCTCGGCGGTGAGGTCGAGCGAGTCGCGGGTGGTCAGCATCCGCTCATAGCGAAGCGTCAGCGCCGCCTCATTACGCGCATCCGCCGGCACCAACGCATCGCGGTAGGCGGCTCCTGCTGCCGATACGGTCAGGACACCGCTGTCGTCGGGCCATGTACCAGACCAATCGGCGTTCAGCGCGAAGCGGTAATTGTCGTTGGCCGCCTCGTAGTCGGTATAGAAGCCGCTCGCGCCGAGACTGACATCGGCTCCGCCCAACCCGATCGGCTGCACTGCCGCGAAGACATAGCGCGCAAAGGCCAGCCCGGTTGCCTCATGGCTCTGCGCGGGGTTCGAGTCATAGCCGGCGGAGACGTCGCCCTCCAATTCTGCGCTCAGTGGAGCGGCCAGGATCGGCCCGGCCGCGAGCAGCGCCAGCGGCAAGGCGCGGCGTCGCGCGTGCGTGCGCCGGGCGGCGTTTCGGTTGGATTGCGCGCGCTGCGGCACGTGAGTCTGTGTCGCTTAGCGGCCGGCTATCGACGGGGCCGAATCATTTCGACTGCACTCACCAACGATCAGCAGGCGCCGTTTCGGGTTCTTGCTTGGGGCACGACGCGCCGCGCCTCGGTGTCGGCCGCGGCGTTTATTCTCCATCTGCTGGGGGTAGTGCTGCAATCTACGGATTCGCAAAGTGGGCGAAGAGACGTAACATTTTAATATTAAAAGATTTTCATGTCAATGACCCGGTTGCCCGATGGACCCTGCGCAAGGTGATTTCCGCGAAAGGTGCAACCCGTAGGAGCCCGCTTGCGGGCGACGGGTGGGGGCAGAACGACGCGATTCCGGCAGGTCACGTCGCCCGCAAGCGGGCTCCTACGAAGTGCGGGCGGGCGCGCAGGGCCGGGGTCAGGTCTTGATTCGTGCCCTCCGCTCCTGTTCGGCGAGGACTTTTTGTGGGGGCGCCCTCCGGCCGCGACGGGCCTCGTCAACGTCCGAAGCGTCGCCCGCGGTGATCGCGGCCGGGCCGTGACGCGCCCGACGCGCTAAGATGGCCAGGCCCCCGTCGCGGGTGGTCGAATGTATTCTCCGTCGTCCGTCACTGATCGCGCATCCACATGGCCCTCTCGCTCAACAAGCCCAAGCGCGACAATCTCGCCTCCGATATCTGGAAGTCCGCCGAGCGCCTGCGGGGTAAATTCAAGTCCTACGAATACCAGAGCGTCATCCTGCCCATCATCGTCATCCGCCGGCTGGAATGCGTACTGATCGACTGGCGCAAGCAGATCAGCGCCGCCAACCTCAAGAAAGAACAGGAGTTCCACGCCAGCGACCTGAGCTTTCGCGTGCGGCTGATGGCGCAGGGCGAGGAGCAGACCGTCGCGTTCACCGTCACACCCAAGGACAACGCCGCCAAGAACCGCTACCAGCCGCCCAGGCCCGCGAAAGAGTTGCTGGCGGAGTTTTGGAGGCTGGAGAAAGAGGCCGAGAAGATGCTGGAGGGCCTTGCTAAATGAAAATGCCGACGGATACCAACCTGACGAGCGATGCCGACTACCGGCGGTTCATAGAAGAACTGAAGGCGCGCGTCGCGAACGCCCGCATTTCCGCGGCAAGGAAGGTCAATCACGAACTGATCATGCTTTATTGGGATATCGGGCGCCGGATCGTCGAGAAACAGCAGGTGCTGGGTTGGGGCGAGTCGGTTGTTGAGTTGGTGGCCCAGGATCTCCAGACGGCATTTCCGGGCACCACCGGCTTTTCGTCCTTCAACCTCTGGCGGATGCGGCAACTCTATCTCGAGTATAGGTCGCCCGAATTTCTGGCACAGGCTGTGCCAGAAATCAAAGGCCCTGATCAAGACAAGCCGGAGCGGACGGGCGCGGAAACCGCCGGGCAACGCGTCGTCAGCGACCAGGATCACTTACTGGCACAGCTTGTGCCAGACTTGCTTGGTCCAGTTCCTTGGGGGCATCATGTTGAAATAATAAAGAAAATCAAGTCACCCGCCGCCCGTATCTGGTACCTGCGTGCGACCGCGCGATTCGGTTGGTCGCGCAATGTCTTGCTCAATCAGATCAAGGGTAACGCCTATGAACGGGCGGTAACGGAGAAGAAGACCCACAACTTCCCGCTTGCCTTGCCGGAATATCTGGCGGAACAGGCCGATGAAATGATGAAGAGTGCTTACAATCTGGAGTTTCTCGACATCCGCCGCCCGGTCAGAGAACGCGAACTGGAAGACCGTCTCATTGCCCGTTTGCAGGCGTTCCTGCTCGAACTCGGTTATGGCTTTTGTTTCGTGGGGCGCCAATATCGACTGACGCTGGGCGAAAAGGAATATTTCATTGATTTGCTCTTCTATCACCGCTTCCTCAAGGCGCTGGTCGCCTTTGAATTGAAGGTCGGCGCATTCGAGCCAGAACACGCGGGGAAGATGGATTTTTACCTGAATTTGCTTAACGACAAGGAGTGTGGCCCCGGGGATGAGCCCTCGATCGGGATCATCCTCTGTGCGGAGAAGGACGACGTGGAGGTCGAGTATGCGCTGCGCACCAAGGGCAATCCCATCGGTGTCGCCGTCTATGAATTGCAGTCGAAGCTGCCGGGGGAATTGAAGGGTAAGCTGCCCACTGCCAAACAACTCGCTAATGTGGTTCGGGTGGAAATCGAGGGAAGCAAGTGAACGCGGAACGCAAAGACTGGACCTGCGACCGCCTCAAGGATTTGTCGGCTATCAATGAGTCTTCGTTACCTGCCGACACGGATGCGGACTATGAGTTTGATTATCTCGAAATCTCGAATGTGAACTACCACGGCATCGTCGATCCGTCGGCGATTGAGCGGCTACGCTATGAGGATGCGCCCTCGCGGGCACGGCGGCGTTTAAGTGAGGGGTGCACGGCGATTTCATCCGTTAGGCCAATCGTGGATGAGGTTTCGGACGATCCAGTCGGCCTACAACGCCCACGGACGTTATGAAGAACCGACCGACCACAAATACACCGACACCGGCGGTATCTTCGATATCATGGCGGCGGCCTCGAACCCTCACCGGGTGACCTCGCCATCACCGCGCAACTCAAGGCTGCCGACGCCATCCTCGGCATTGAACTGCTGGATCACATCATTTTTAACCGGGCTGGATATTTCAGCGTCCTGGAGGCGGGAACGCTGTAGCCTCGATCCTTCCCTAAGACACTTTGCCCTTCAGGAGCGTACCCGCGACGAGCAGCAGCAGGCTGACCGCCATCCCCGCCAGAACCCATCTGGTGGAGGCGTAACCGCGTTCGACCGCGGCCCCGATCGCGGCGAGACGCTGCTGTTGGGCCGCCTTCAGGTTTTCCAGGTCGCGTTGCAGGAGTGCGAGTTCCAGCGCCTTGCCCGGGTTGGCGACGATGATCTGCTCCAGCCGCTCCTGGCGTTCCGCGAGGTCTTTGAGCAGCTTCTGGCTCTGCTGCTGTTGGAGCGCCTGCTTGGTGTCCTTCGGCAGGGCGGCGGCAGTACGCAGGTCGGCTTGGAACGACTGCAGGTCGGCGGCGAGCTTTTCAGTCTGGGCGCGGAGACCGGCTATTTCGGCCTGAACCTGCGCGGGGGTGGCCTGGCCGTCCATTGCGGCGACGCCGGACAGGTCGATGCCGCGCACGGCGCCGATGAGCGCGACGAGGGCGACGACGAAGGCGAGGACTCCGGCAGCCAGACTCAGTTGCTGGGAACGCGGGCGATTTTTCAGCGACGTAAGCGTTGCGACGATCGCAGAGGCCATGGTTGCACTCCTTTCGGTGGTCCGGCTAAGAGACGCGCCATGCGCCCGCGGCGATTATACTGAATCAGGATCGGTCGTTGGTGTTTGGTGGCCGTGCGAATGCTCGGTAACGAAATGTACCAGACCAATCGGCGTTCAGCGCGAAGCGGTAATTGTCGTTGGCCGCCTCGTAGTCGGTGTAGAAGCCGCTCGCCCCGAGACTGACATCGGCCCTGCCCAACCCGATCGGCTGCACTGCCGCGAAGACATAACGCGCAAAGGCCAGCCCGGTTGCCTCATGGCTCTGCGCGGGGTTCGAGTCGTAGCCGGCGGAGACGTCGCCCTCCAGCGCTTCGCGCAGTGGAGCGGCCAGGATCGGCCCGGCCGCGAGCAGCGCCAGCAGCAAGGTGCAGCGCCGCGCGTGCGTGCGACGGGCCGCGATTCGGTTGCATGTCGCGCCCCGCGGCATGTGCGTCGGTGCGGCTTAGCGGCCGGCTACCGACGGGACCGAATCGTTCCGACGGATGGATTCGGTCAGTCGGAAGACGCTGGTCGTCGGATTGCGGTCGGGTTCGCCTTCAGCTTGGGCATCCTCGTGCAGACGGCGCGCCCGCCGGGAGGCGTCTGTGAAGCCCTCCGAGACCTGATCAAAGTGAAGATGTTTATCGTACTCGGGGAGGTGGTCACGGACCATCCGTTGCAGGTCGTGACGATGACGCGCGCCGGGACTCTCCCGGAAATGTAGCCACAACCAAAGCTCGAAGCAGGGATTGGAGACCGCGAGTTCAATACCGCGTGCAACCGCGAGTTGACGGGCATCATTCAGGTTCGGGTGCTCGTCTACATCAAACGCGCACCAGACCTCGTCGAAGGAGAGGAAGGGGTCATCCTCTCGCTTCGCGTCGGATTCGGCGTCGTACTTGAGTTTTTCTGCCCGGCGCACCAGTGTCAGCGGTACTCCATGCTGGTTGGGGATGACGATCTCGATGGTGTTGTTACGTGCCCAGCGCTCGAATCCTCGGAAATACTCGGGTTCCGTCACTTTGCCTTCACAGACGATCAGTAGACGCCGTTTCGGGTTCTTGCTTGGCGCACGACGCGCTGGGTTTCGTTTTCGATCGCGGCGCTTATTCTCCATCCGCTGGGTTCCTGGATTTGACCAGATCCCCGAGAAAGGGGATGGCCCCGTAACGGCCCTGCAGGTAACCGCGCTCAAGGTTCTCGGATGGTCGCGGCTTGTAATCGGTCAACGGGTAAAGGCAAGTGGCGCCCTCGGAATCCTTCTCGGTCAGCCAGACCTGATCGCGTCGCAAGGGCGCGTCCCCGAGTATGGTCCCGAGCAAGTGCGTGTCGTGAGTCGTGAACAGGATCTGCGCGTTGTGGGGATTCGTGCTCGGATTATTAAAATGGCGTAGTATCTGAAGAGCAAGAGCAGGGTGGAGAGACCCTTCTAACTCGTCGACCAGCAGCATCCCGCCGTTATCAAGGCAATCCAGAAGTAATAGGCCCATCCGGAAAAGAGTACGTGTTCCCTGCGATTCTTCTTCCAAGGGCAGCCAAGCGTTTTCCGTATCGCTACGATGGCGCAAAAGGACCCGAAGTGATTTGTCGCGATGCCTGTTCTTGAGAATGAAACTATCGTCTCTTTCTTCGACTTTCAAGTCCAGGATTCCGACATCCGCGCCGCGCAATAGACCCATTATTTTTCCTAGTCGCTGATCGATTGGGGCATCTTCTTCAAATAGGGAAAGCTGTAAATTACGGGTATGCCAAGCGTCCAGGGTGCGCCGCATAAAGTAGGTCGCAAAGTCGGGCGCTGTGTTGCGTCCTCGCCTTGTGATATTGACTGTCTGGAGGTCGCGAAACCAGCCGTAAAGTGGGTCGAGCTGTTGATGCTGGTGTTGCACGGCGGCTGAAAGAAACAGAGCGTTGGGCCGGGTGACCTTCTCGATCAGGTCGTTCGGCCCTTTCAGATGCTCTCCGAACTTGAACTGGTCGCTGTCCCGAAAAAACCAAGTTTGTTTGCGCGACGCCGGCCAAGCGTAAAGCCACTCTTCGACGAAGCGTTCATCATTTGCCGTGAATCCGTATTGGTAGCGTACGCCACCGACCAGGATCGTGGCCTCGAAAAGCGAAGGTTCTGAGGACTGGATACCCCAAGCAAACGGGTCGCGCGGAATCCCACCCTCCGGCGACCAAGTGCGATGCGATTGAGCGACCGCATCGCGCATGAATCCGAGTGCGGAAAGTACATTGCTTTTGCCGCTCGCGTTGGCACCATAGAGCGCTGCTGCGGGAACCAGCCGTCTAGCGTAACCCTTAACTGGCCGGGGACGCGGATCAGTTGGATCATCGTCCGTAGCCTGCATGGTTAATGCCTGCTCGTCCCGGATAGAGCGGTGATTTGCGACCCGGAACTCAATCAGCATGAGGATTTCATAGCTCAAAATTTGGGTTATATTTGCACTCGCTCCCGCAACAAATCCGCAAAGAAACGAGCAAAAGCTGGTTCAGGACGAAATTTAACAGAAGACAGGTCTCATATCATCGGGTTCTTTGAACACAAAATGATGTGCTAGTCGCACCCTACATTTTGAGCCTCGCTGTTGAGTTCTCCAACCGCTGTGAAATGGAGGGCCGAAAGCCCTTCAAGCACGAATAATATCTTTAACAATCAATAAATTCTGAAGACTGCGGCGCGCTTGAAAGATCACGCCACCCTGGCGAACTCATCGCGCCGCAGTTCCCGATCCACAATGGCCGCGACCACCAGGTCACCCCACACATTGATGGCGGTGATGGGGTAGTCGAAGAAGCGGTCGACGATCAGATACAAGGCGAGATAGGTCGGGGGCAATCCGAGCAGCTCGAGCATGAAGGCCATCATGGCGATGCCGCCGCTGGGGATGCCGGCGGTGCCGGCGGAGGAGGCCATGGTCAACAGTACGATGAAGACGGCCTGGAGCGCAGTGAGTTCGACCCCGGCCAGGTGCGACATGAAAATCAGCAGGATCGCCTGATAGAGCGCCGAGCCGTGCATGTTCAGCGTCGCCCCGAGTGGTAAGGCCAGGCTGGTGACCCGCTCGCTGACGCCGAAGTCTTCCAGCGCGCGCTTGGACACCGGATAGGTGGCGTTGCTGGAGGCGGTAGACAGCGCGGTCAGCAGCGGCTCCCGACAGGCCGCGACCAGGCGCCAGGGGGAGCGGCGGGTCCGCACCCAGTAGAGCCCCGGCATGAGCAGCAGGGCGTGCAGCACGGCGGCCAGCGCGACCGCCCACACGAAGCTGCGCAGTTGGAAAACGCCCGCCCAGTCCATGGTCGCAAGGCTCCCGTAGACCAGGGCGGCAATGCCCACCGGCGCGATGGCCAGCACCCCGTTGAGCGTCTGCATCAGCAGGGCGTCCAGCGCCTGAGCCCCGGCGATCAGTGTGGTGCGCTGCGCCGCGGCGATGCGCCGGGCGGCGAGGGCGGCGATCACCGCCACGAAGACGATGTGCAGTACATTGCCTGCCGTGAGTGATGCGAACAGATTGCTGGGGATGAAGTTATCGATCAGCCGGTCCAGGCTGAAGGCGGCGTCCGTGGTCTGGACTTGCCCCAGACTCAGCAGGCCGACGGGCAGCCCGTGCGCGAACGCCAGCCCGAGCAGGGTGCCGATGGCGGCGGCGACTGCCGAGGTGCCGACATAATAAAGGAAGGTGCGCCCGCCGATCTGTCGCAGTTCGGTGCTCCCCGCCAGCGAGGCGAAGATCGAAACCAGGATCAGCGGCAGGATCAAGAGCTTCAGCAATGAGATGAAGATCTGTCCCAGCCAGGCGACATAAGGCGCACCCGACGGGAACAGCAGGGCGGCCGCGATGCCGAGCAGCAGGCCGACGGGGACGCAGTAGATCTGGCGCAGGGTCATCACGGGTCCTTACAATGCAAACTGGTTGGAAACTTTTGCGGAACGTTCGGATATCATACGACGGAGCCAAGCGGCGAACCGAACGGTTACCCGATCGCCTGGCTGATCCGCGCTCGATCCTTTCGCGTCGTGTCTTGAGGCCCTTATTCGTTCCAGGAGCTGGAGATGATTCCCGCACGCTTTTTCAGGCACCTGTTGCTCTGCATCTCCCTCATCCCGGGCGTCTTGCCAGGCGTGCTTGCGGCGAGCGACACGATCACGGTTGCGCCACCCAGACCATCGCTGCCGGTGACCGCAACGACCGCCGACGCTAGGCCAAGAGACCCGCCCACGGTATCCGTGCCGATGTCGTCGCAGCCCGTGTCCGCGGCTCCGGCCGTGGTCGGGGTTGCGGCGTCCAACGCGTTACTGCGCGTGACTGCCGAGTCAATCCGCGACCAAGGGTCGCTGACGGTTGACGGGGTGCCGCTGGAATCCGGTCGCGTGCTCGCCGACTTCTACGCTGCGCGCGGTTATCGGCTGGCATGGCTGCAGCCGGTACAGGTCGAGGCGCTGCAGCACGCGGTGGAGGCGGGGCAGGCCGCCGGTTTCCAGCCTGCCGACTACCATGTCGCGACCTTGCGCCGGCTCAGCAAGCCTGGTCATCTGGATGGCCTGGCGCTCGCGGCGCGGCTGGCCGCGGATCTTCAGTTGAGCGATGCCCTGCTGCGTTACACCTATCACCTGCGATTCGGTCGCGTCGATCCGGCGGTGGTCAACCGCTCTTGGAATCATCGTAAGGCGGTCCCCGCGGAGACCCTGATTCGCTCCATGGAGCAGGTGGTCTCAGCCGCGGATACGCGCGGCAGTTTGGGTGATCTGGCAGCGAAACCGTTCTTCTTTGCCGATCTTGAGCACGCCCTCCGGAATTTCGGCAGTTCCCGCCCGCTCACCGCATCGCCGCAGATTCCCCAGGGGAAGAAGCTGGTGCCGGGTCGGCGTGACCCGCGGGTCGTCACGCTGCGGGAACGGTTGCGGGCGCTCGGTGACGAAACCCCGGCTCCGCAGGACCCGGAGCTGTTCGACCCCGCGCTGCGTGATGCCCTGATGAAGTTCCAGCAGCGCTCCGGGCTCAATGCGGATGGGGTTGCCGGTGCGGCGACGATCACGGCACTCAATCAGCCGTTCGACGAGAAAATGGCCGATCAGATCCGCATCAACCTGGAGCGGATGCGGTGGTTCTACGATGATCTGCCGGCGGATTACGTCCTGGTGGATGTGGCGGGCTTCATGGCGCATGTCGTGCGTGACGGGCGGATCGACTGGAGTACGCGCGTCGTCGTGGGCACTCCGAAGGATCAGACGCCGAGTTTCCGTGACGAGATGGAACATGTCGTCTTCAATCCGACCTGGACAGTCCCGCCGTCGATCCAGAAAAAGATGCGCGGTGTTTCGGGTCGCTTCAAAGTGGTGGATCGGCGCACCGGCCGCGCGGTCAGCGGCGCCAACGTGAGTGATCCGCGGCGTTACAGCATCGTCCAGGGACCCGGTCCATCCAACGCCTTGGGGCGTGTCAAGTTCATCTTTCCGAATGACCATGCGGTCTACCTGCATGATACCCAGAGTAAGGGGCTGTTCAGCCAGAGCGTCCGGGCCTACAGCCACGGGTGTGTGCGGGTGCAGGACCCGTTGAAGCTGGCCGAGGTGATCCTGGGCGAGGCCAATTGGGATCGGCGCCAAATCGACCGTGTGATCTCGACCAATAAGACACGGTATGTCATTCTGGATGAGCGGCTGCCGGTCTTGCTTTACTATCTGACCGCCTACGCTGACGAGAACGGCAGGGTCGGATTCCGGTCGGACATCTATGGGCGCGACGCGGCTCTGCGTCAGGCGTTCAAGGGTCCGGCCAGCGCGTTGCGGATCGCGTTCCCCGCACCCCGCCCGTTGGCCGAGCCCGCCGCCCCGCAGACGAAGCCCGTCGCGGGGCGCACCGCGGCGACACCGGTTCCGGCGCCTACCGGGCCGGGTGCGTGAAGCGATGAACGGCAATCGTCTGGACCTTGGTCATGCAGTGATCGTGTAGCAGCGGCCTCTGGCCGCGACGCCGACCCGACGGGGTCCCGGGCGTAAATTGACCGTCAGGGTGCTCGCGCCGTCCGCTCCCTGAGGTTGAGAACGCCGCCGTCTCCTAAAGGCGTAACCCTGTCGCTATGCCTCCCTTGACCAAGATCCCAGGGGTGCGGGTCCGGTCACATGTTACCGGTCCTGACCCTGTTATATGTTATCCTGTCTGTGTCGGTTTCTTAACGAATGATCCAGGCCGAGATCCCGGTGGCGGCGATACGATCAGGCATCTCATCGCGGGCGTCGTCCCCGCGCTTCGAGCCGGGGCCTATCATGAACGGAAAAAGCAAAATGACGCGCAAGTTTGGTCACTTCTTCCTGTTGGTCTTGCTGAAACTGCTGATGCCGGTCGGCTGCGCCCAGGCCGGCGACACCACCTCCAAGACCAGCGGTCCACTCAATCAGGTGGTGCAACCGGATCAGGCCTTTGGCTTCGATACCGAGCGGGACCTCTGGGTCGAAGTGAGCGTAAATGATGTCGAAGGTGCACCCGCGGGACAGCGCACGGTTGAAGTCCTTGAACCGATCGACGGTGAGGACGGCGGTTTTCGTGTGATCGAGCGCGGATTAACCGACGAGTGGGGCAATTTCGACCGTCAGATCCGCGTTCCCAGTTCGGTCAAGAATGTACTGATTCGGGTGGGCGTATTCGGTATCGATAATTCTGCGCTGGTGCCGGTCGACGCGACCCTCAATCTGCATCACGAGTTCGGTTGATCCAGCATGCACAACCATTTCAGCAAGACACCAGCCATTGATCAGGTGACACCCATGAAGCACCGCGACCACGCGCTCACCCGCCGACTCACCCTCGCGGCGGCAGTCGCCGGGGTGCTGGCCGCCACGGCGGCCACGGCGGCGGTATCGGAACCAATCCCGTATCGATTCCTGTTCGGCGACGGTTACGGGGCGGCAGTCTACAAAGCCAACTACGATAATCAGGGCATTCCCAAGAAGATGGACCTGACGCCTCAGCCGGTCAGTGCCGATCTCATGGAACGGATTGCGCAAACCCTGCCGGAGTCGAAAGACGTGCGGGTGACCGGGGCTAGTGCCTTGATCGCCGACAGTGATTCATCGACACTCAATCTCACCAAAGATGCCGATATCTGGATGACCTTCCTGCACGAGGGAGCGGGTTACCAGAACGCGATCGGCTATTATGCCTATCCGGCCAAGAGTCCGCCGCGGAGCCGCGATGACGTGGATTACACCGTGGTGTGGCCCAATACCTCCTACCCGACCTCCGGCGGCAATTCCCGTGGACTCAAGACCGGCCAGCAGGTCTATCTGGGCCGCTTTTCGGCCGGGACCAATATCGGCTTCTTTCTGATCGCCAACGGTTGGGACGGCAGCCAGGGGGTGACCGAGCGCTATCCGGGTTGGGTCTGGCACAGCCTGCAAAGCCTGAATATGGAGACAAACCCGTTGCTGCGCGCCCATATCATCCTGCTCAGGGACGAGACCAACGAACAATTGGTCTTGGGAGTGGAGGATATCAATCGCGAGAAGAGCAATTGCGACCAGGATTTCAACGACGTGATGGTCAGCATCCAGGCCAACCCCTTCGAGGCCATTTCCAAGGAAAAGATCGCGGAGTTGGTTGATCCCGCCGACCCGGACAAGGATGGGGTGATGAACTCGGATGATGACTATCCACAGGACCCGTTGCGCGCCTCGCGGGTGACCTATCCGAGCAGCACCGGCCGCGCCCAGTTGGCGTTTGAAGATATGTGGCCGATCGAGGGCGACTATGACCTGGACGATCTCGTGTTGGCCTATACCCTGACCGAGGTCCGCGATGCCGCGGGCCTGATCCGCGATCTGGAGGGCAACGTCCAGATCAAGTCGCGCGGGTCCGCGTATTCCCAGGGGTTTGGCCTCAACTTCCCCAATCTGGTTCCGGAGGATCTGGCGTCCGGGAGCCTCTGGGTCGACGCGGCGGCCAGCCTGCCGCTCGCGGCCGAGCCGGGGCAGCGGTCGCTAACCCTGGTGTTGATTGACGACTCCAAGAAGCTGGCGGATCGCAATCCCGGCAGCCGGACCTGTTACGCGGCGAAGTTCAATGCCGAGCGCAACTGCCCGGAGGTGAAAGGACCCACCGTGCATTTCCAGGTGACCTTCAAGGATGCGCTGACCCGCGACGCACTCGGGGCCGCACCCTATAACCCCTTCATCTACATCGTCGGGGATCGGCTGCGCGAGACGCATCTTCCCGATCATCCGCCGACCGACAAACACAAGTACTGGCTTTTTGGTTGGCAGAATGAAGGCAGTGACCCCAAGATCGGCCGCTATTTCAAGACCAAGGCTGGACTGCCCTGGGCGATCAATCTGTCGGAGGAGTGGCAACAGCCGCTGGAGAAAAACCCGGTCAACAACTGCTATCCCGGCTTTGTCAACTGGGTCAACACCGCCGGTGCCATGGATGTGGACTGGTACAGGTCTCCGGTGGAGGGTTGTGTGTTTCCTTATCCGGCACCGAAATAGCGTCCGGAACTCGGTTCAAGACCGCCCGGTCTGACTTCCGGATACCACCCACCATCGGCTCGGATGTAGGTGCGACTTCAGTCGCACCGACTCGGAAGCAGGTGCGACTGAAGTCGCACCTACACTGACCGGTATCCAAATTGTCGGAAATCACCTTAAGGCGATTGCCGGATTTGACGGCAATCGCCTTGGTTTAACGGCCGGGCGACCGTCCTACCGCGCTGCTTCTGATTCCGGCTGGGGCTGATTCTCGTCATCCACCACGGGAACCTGCTCCGGAATCAGCGGTGGTTCCGCCGTTTCCTCCATCGCCGGGGGGGCTTCGTCCTCGACCGCCGCTTCAGCGCCCGCGGGAGGGCTCGCCGCGTCCGGCGCCGAAGCCTCCGATGCCGCCGCCGGGGTCTTCCCGAGCAACTGGTCACGGGTCACATCGGCGAGTCCTTCCAGGTCCATGTCGGACAGCGTGAAGTACCAGGGCCGGTCGACAGCCTTGAGGACGGAGTCGGCACCGTCCTTCATCTTGGAGATACGGTACTCACGGGCGCTGCCGTCCGCCAGTTGCAGCCGCAGGGTAAGGGTCGGCGCGGCCTGGTTGTACTCGGGCTTATCCTGCGTGCCCAAGACCCCGCGGTAGCTCAGGCTGCTGATGCGCCCCAGCAGGTTGGTCACGGCCGCCGCGTCCGGTTTCTCATCCGTGCCTTCCAGTTGCCAGCCGTCCTGACCCTTGATCAAAGTCCAGTCGGCGGTGCTGATGCGCTTGATCTGCTCCTGCTCGATCCGCAACTGGTCACGGGTGAGCCAGTCGTCATGCCGGTTGGACACTTCGAAGAGCGGCAGTTCAACGTCGTAGACCGCCGACTCCCCGCCGACCCGGACCAACTGGCGCTTGAAGCCGGGCGAGTCACCGAGCAACAGGGTCGCGACCGGCGTATCGCCCGATTCAAGCGTGACCTTGCGCTCGAATCCCTGGTCCGCCACCTTGTGCCGCTTGAGCGCCTCGCGGCTGGTCGCCACCGGCAGCGGACGCTTGAGCACGGCCAGCTGCTCCACGAGCTGATCGATCTTGGCCCCGTCGGCCGGGAAGTCACCCAGATCGGCGATCAGCCAGCCCTTGTCTCCACGGGCCAGGAGCACGCGCTGATCGCCGCCCTCGATCCGCACCGCCGTGACGGCCTTGGTGTCGAACGGTAGCAGCGCGTGGTCCGCGGCGGTCGGGTTCAGGGTGCCGCTGCCGCCCGCACCGAGCAGGAGCGCTGCGGCCAATTGCAGGCCCAGGAGCAACGCGAGTCCGAGCGTCAGGGGCGCAAGCAGGGTGGCGGTCCACTCCTGGAGACGCGAACGGGCCGGGAGGCCTGGTTGCAGGGTGCCTTGTTTCATGCTGGTGTTCTCCATGGATCAGCCCTTGCCTGCTGTCGACGCTGGTTCGAGGTAGCGCGCCAAGGCACGATCCCGCCGCTGCCGCGACCGGCGTGCTAGCCAGTACAGGAGCGCGAGACCACCCAGGGCCAGGGCATAGTTCAGGTACTCGTAGGCCATCCGTCCCTCGCGGCTCAGGGGTTCGAGCAGCCGGCTGAACTGGCCGCGGCCGCGCAAGGTCAGCAAGCCACGGTCCTCCAGTGACCACTCGACGGCGTTCTGCACCAGTTCGATGGGTTTCAGATAGCGGCTCTGCGTCGCCTCGCTGGCCAGGGTGATGGCGGTGTCGGTCAGGAAGCTGTCCGAGCCGAGCAGGATCAAGCGCGCCGCGGCGGGGGAGGATTCGATCACCCCCGGGGCGACCGGCGGTTTGGTCGGCGGCTTGGCAGCGGCCGGCGTCGCCGCGTCCGGAGCGTCCGTCTCCGGCTGAGCCGTGTCGGCCGCTTCCGTATCCTGGTCCGCCGGGTCAGGCAGCAAGGGTGATGGCTTGCCGATGAAGGCGGAGCTGAAACGTCCCTCCACCGCCACCGCCAGCACCTTGGTACCCTGGTCATCGCCGGTCGGGAAGCCCAGGTCGCCATGGGCGCGGAAGTCCGGCTGCATCTGGGTCGAGTCGCTGGTCCAGGCGTCACTGGAACTGCGGATGAGTTCGGTGACGTGATGGTTTGCGGTTTTCTGCGGATCGACCTGAATGGGCGAGGACCAGTTCATGGTGATCTGACCCAGGTTGGCGGTGATTCCGGAGTCGCCGGCGAGGCCCTCGGCCCGCACGTCCGGGAAGTAGGGGTAGTCCAGCATCTGGATCTCTTCCACCATGAAGCCGCCCAGATTGCGCTGGACCGGGATCGGGAAAGGCGTGTTCTGCGGATCGAGCACCAGTGACTTGCCCAAGCTCAGCCCCTGGGCCGCCAGCCAGGACTCCAGGCCCGTGTCCTGGGGTTGGGCGCTGATCGCCCCGCGTCCCAGTTCGACATGGAAGCTGGAGGCCGCAACCAGGACGGTGCCGCCCTGCATCAGGAACTGATCCATGGCGAATTGCTGCTTCTGGTCCAGATCCCGCGGTCCCAGCACCAACAGCAGGTCCGCGTCAGCCGGTACCTGGCCGGTTTTCAGATCGGTTTCCAGGAGATTGAAACCGTCACGCAACTGCGCCTGGAGCATTCCGTAATCCGGACGGGCCGCCGGCATTCCAAACTCTCCGCCGGCCTGGGGCGGGGTATAGACCGCCAGGGTGCGCAGGACACCGGGGGCGAAGCGCTTGATGCCCGCCTCGATCGCCCGTTGCAGACCCGCCTTGTCCAGTGACTCGGGCAGGGGCACCGCCTCGGCGCGCGCCCCGGACTCCAAGACCAGGTAGAAATAGAAGGGTGTGGGGTTGAGCAGGTCGATCACCAGCGGCTTGAAGCCGAAGCGGTCCTCGACTTCCCGGGCCAGGGCCTGATTGGTTGCCGGGTCCTCGATGCTGAAGCTGAAGCGGTCGGCGGACTTAGTCTGCAGCTCGCCGAGCAATCCCTCCAGATCAGCCCGTAAGGTGGGCAGCGGCGCGGGGAGTTGACCCGGCGCCGAGACGAAGGCGCGCAGCTTGATGGGCTGACCCAGGCCGGCGAACAGGTCGCCGCCGCCCTGATAGCCGTACAGCACCTTCTTGATCGCCCGAGTGATGTCGTACTCGGGGTTGCGCAGCCGCACATCGAGATCGTTTTCGCCGCGGACCTTGACCTCGATCAGATCCTGGAAACCCAGATGCTCGAACTGGTCGCCATACTTCACCACCAGATCGAAGTAGGAGTTGACGACCCCCGACTGGTACTTGCTCGCGGTCTGGAAGGCCACCGGACGAATGCCGAATTGTTCGCCGGCCTCGCGCTCCAGGTCCGGATGGTCGGCCGGGTCGACGAACTCCACCCGCACCCGGCCGCCGCCGGCCACCTGATATTCGCGCAGCAGATCGCGAATCTGCGGGACCAGGGGGGCGAGCAAGGGATGGGTCTGGGCGCTGAAATAACCGCGGATCAGCAAAGGTTCCTGGATCTGGTCCAGATAGGTCCGGGTGGCGTCCGAGACGGTGTAGACCTGACCCTGGGTCAGGTCGGTGCGCGCCCCGTCCACCTCATGCAGCCACAGATTGGCGGCCAACAGGTTGGCGGCGGCCAGCAGGGTGATCAGGGTGAGGCGGCGATGACCCGCCGGTCGGTCGCTGTCAGGCGCCCAGCGCAGCCGCTCCAGGCTGTAGACCGTGAGTGCCAGGAACACGCCGACGATGCTCGCATAGTAATAGAGGTCGCGCAGGTCGATGACGCCGCGGGTGATCGAATCGAAACGGGAACCGCTGCCGAGCAGCCGCAAGAGTTCGCCGCCGCGATTGCCGACCAGGCTGGTCAGGGCCTCGGAGCCGAGCAAATAGAACAGGGCGCAGACCAGCACGCTGCCGATCAGGGCGACGATCGGGTTATCGGTCCGGGAGGAGACGAAGAGCCCGATCGAGAGATAGGCCGCGGCCAGCAGCAGGGTCGCCACATAGGCCCCGATGACCGGACCCCAGTCCAGCGGACCCAGCAGCGAGACGGTCACCGGCAGCGGCAGGGTCAACGCCAGGGCGATGGTGACCAGGGCGAGCGCGGCCAGGAACTTGGCCGCCACCAGCCGCCAGGTCGGCACCGGCAGCGTCAGCAGGATCTCCAGGGTTCCCGCCCGGCGCTCCTCGCTCCACATCCGCATCGTGAGCGCGGCACAGAGGAAGATCAGCAACACCGGCATCCACTCGAACAGCGGGCGGGCGTCCGCGATGTTGCGGGCGAAGAAGGCCTCCACCCAGAAGAACACGAACAGGCACACGGCGAGAAAGGTGCCGATGAAGATATAGGCCACCGGAGAGCCGAAGAAAGCGGCCAACTCCTTGCGGGCGATACGCAAAATGTCAGACATGGGCGGTCTCCGTGACGGTCTGGGCGGATGGCGCAGCGGCGGGGGTCGCGGCCCCGGAGACGGCGCGGAACAGGGCCTCCAGGTCGCGCCGCTCCGGTTCCAGTCCGAACAGATTCCACCCCTGATCGGCCATCGCGCGGGCGACGGTCGGGGCTGCCGCTGCCGCATCCTCCAGACTGAGCGCAAAACAGCGGCGCCCGGCCGCCTGGTCCACCAGTTCCACGCCGCTCACCCCAGGCAGGGCGCTGAGTACGGGCGCCGCCTCCGCCGCGGGGCGATCCAGGGTGACCCGAAGCCGCGGATGACCGCCGATGGCATCGCTGCTGCTGTCGAGCGCCAGGCGCCCGCCGCTCATGATGAGCACCCGGCCGCAGATCGCCTCGACCTCTTGCAGGATATGCGTGGAGACGATGATGGTGGCGTCCTGCGCCAGTTCCTGGATCAGGCCGCGCATGTGCTGGATCTGGGTCGGGTCCAGGCCGTTGGTCGGCTCGTCGAGGATCAGGATCTTCGGACTGTGCAGGATGGCCTGGGCCACCCCCAGCCGCTGGCGATAGCCGCGCGACAGGGTCGCGACCGGGGCGCTCGCCTTGGCGGTCAGGGCGGTGCGTTCCACCGCCTGACGGATGGCGGCCGGCCGCGCGTGCCGCGGGATGTCGTGCAGGACGGACTGATACTCCAGCGCATCCAGCACCGTCTGCTCCGGGTAGAGCGGACAGTTCTCCGGCAAGTAGCCGACGTGCCGCTGGGCCGAGCGGCGGTGCTCGGCCAGGTCCAGCCCGTCGATGCGGATGGTCCCGCTGCTCGGCTCCAGATAGCCGGTCAGCATTTTCATGATAGTGGTCTTGCCGGCCCCGTTGTGGCCGAGCAGCCCGACGATCTCACCGTGGCCGATATCGAAGGAGACCTCCGACACTGCCTTCAGCTCGCCGTAACTCCGACTGAGCTCGCGAACCTCGATCATGCGTGACTCCCGTGTCTGCTGTGGTTGGTTGATGATTGGAACCGCGACGCGCTCCGGATCGGCCGCGCGCCCACGGTGCCGGTGCGTTCGGTAGAGTCAACAGTGCGGCGGCTGTGGTCAAGTGACCAAAAATACAGATTCATCCGTGTTCGTTGCGTTGGAGCGGTCGCAGCGCACCGTTCACGGTGCGGAAAAATGAGGCCGCGTTTGACTTGGATCAAGGCCCTTGGGGGCCGCCCTCGGCAAGGTTGCCCGTGCAACCATCCGCAGCGCCGAGAATAAGAGAGAGGAGTGCATCATGCCGCATCGCCGTGGAAACCGCCGACCGGCCAGCCGCGTCGGTCTGTGTCTGGGTCTCTGTCTGTACATCGTCGGTGGCCTGCCGGGTCTGATCGGGACGGCCTCGGCCGAGCGTGCCGTGGGTCAGCCCGGAGTCGACTGGGGCGATCCGCGCGGGCAGGACTGCGTGGACTGTCACATGACCGAGAGCCCCGCACTCCATCTCGAGTGGAACCGCAGCAAGCACGGACAGGCCGGCGTCACCTGCCTGGATTGTCACGAGGCCAAGGAAGGCGAGATCGACGCCTTCAAACACGAGGATGCGCTGATTTCCATCGTCGTGACCCCGAAGGACTGCGCCCGCTGCCACAACACCGAATTCCAGCAGATGGACGGTTCACACCATGCCAAGGCGGGTGACATCCTGGCCTCGCTGGACAATCTCCTGGGCGAAGTCCTCGGCGGACCCGAGGCGGTGAACGCCGGCTGTCGTCAGTGTCACGGCGGGACGCTCGAGTTCGTGACCGAGGGCAAGAACAAAGGCCGGCCCTTGCCGGGCAGTTGGCCGAACACCGGCATCGGCCGCATCAACCCGGACGGCTCCAAGGGCTCCTGTTCCGCCTGCCACGGCCGTCACCGCTTCTCACGCGCCCAGGCGCGCACCCCCGACACCTGCGGCAAGTGTCATGTCGGGCCGGATCATCCACAAATGGAAGTCTATAACGAGTCCAAACACGGCATCATCTACCGCGCCCAGATCGCCGAGATGAATCTGGATTCGGACAAGTGGGTCGCCGGCGTGGACTATTCGGCGGCCCCCACCTGCGCCACCTGCCACATGAGCGCCGGCCCCGGCATCGGCAAGACTCACAACGTGGGCGAGCGCATCTCCTGGACCCTGCGTCCGCCCATCTCCACCAAGATCAACCTGGTGCGGCTGGAGAACGGCCAGGAGTTCGATGTTCCCGAGGGTAAGCCGATTCCCGCGGTGGGCGATGCCGCCCAGGGCTCCAAGGTCATCGAAGTGCTGACCTGGAAGGACCGCCGCGCCAACATGGAGAAGGTGTGCTTCGGCTGCCATTCCACCAGCGTCATCGAGGGCCACTATGCCCAGTTCGACGGCGTCGTGGATCTCTACAACGACAAATTCGCCAAGCCCATCGCCGCGGTCATGGCCGAGTTGAAGGACAAGGGCTACATCACGCCCGCGCCCTTCGATGAGAAGATCGAATGGACCTGGTGGGAGATCTGGCACCACGAGGGCCGCCGCGCCCGCCACGGGGCCTCCATGAGCGGCCCGGACTACACCTGGTGGCACGGCATCTACGAGGTGGCCAAGAACACCTACTTCGAGTGGATACCGGAACTCAACGAGGTCGTCCATAAGAAGGACGGCAACGAGAAGTTCGCCAAGGCCCTGCTGACAAAGCACTTCAAGCCCATCCCTGGTCATGATTGGTACTTCAGCGGCATGAACAAGGACGCCATCGACAAGGTCCGTGCCGGCTTTGAGGATCGTTACGGTAAGGGATCGCTCAAATAGGGGCGATGACCGGGGCGCCCCGCGCTTCCCGGTCGCGCGCCGCGTCGCGGGCCTTGGTCATAAACCCGGCCACCGCGCGATCTGCACGGCCGTCGGTCCGCACAGCGGACCCTACAGGTCACGGTGTCACCGTCGGGTCCGCTGCGCGGACCGTCCAACTGCCGTTCTGGCTCCCACGCTCCTGCGTCAATGCCATTAAGTTAAGCCATTCTGGCTCCCACGCTCCTGCGTGGGAGCACGTGCGGGCGCTCCGCGTCCGGCGCCAAGACCGGACGCGGAGCGCCCGCCCGGCATTCCCACGCGGAGCGTGGGAACGAGAAGCCGCGTCGTCCGCGCTTAACTTAATGGCAGTGAGGGTCCGCTGTGCGGACCGTCCGCGGACGGTCGGAACGATGATCAAGGCCGCGTCGCCGATCGAGAAACCGGACTTGCCGAAACGGCGTTTTCGGCTTCCTGCCCTTGGTCATTCCAGGAAATGATGGATGACGGCTTTTGGCCCGAACCGTGAACCGGCGAGCCTTACCCAGTGACTATCCCCGATGATTGTTGAGCTTGCCTTTGTCAGAAAAAAGCACTATTTTTTCTGACATGACCACGACCAAAGACCCGCTGTCCCTCGCCGAGCAGATTCGCGAGCGCTTCGCCGGTGCAGCGTCCGGGCAAGTGCTCACGCCCCGCGATTTTCTCGATCTCGGCAGCCGCGCCGCCATCGATCAGGCGCTGACCCGCCTGTGTCGGGATGGGCGCCTGCGCCGGGTCGGCCGCGGGCTCTACGCCTTGCCGCGCGAGCATCCGCTGTTCGGCGAGCTGTCCGTCACCAGCGACGCGGTCGCCGCAGCCCTGGCGGGCCGCGATGCGCTGCGCCTGCAACCGGCCGGTGCCTATGCCGCCAACCAACTGGGTCTGACCGAGCAGGTCCCGATGAAGCTCCTGTTCCTGACCGACGGCCCGACCCGCATGCTGCGCCTCGCCGACGGTCGCGAGATCGTCCTCAAGCAGACTACCCCGCGCAACATGCAGACCGCCGGGCGCATCAGCGGTACCGTGATCGCAGCGCTGCGCTGGCTCGGGCGGGACGCGGTGGATAGCGACATTATCGGCAAGCTGCGTCGGCGGTTGTCCGACCAGGACAAGGCCACCCTGCGCGAGGACGCTCCATGCGCGCCGGCCTACTGGCTTACGACCGCGTTGCGCCACATCGCCGACGAGGCCGAGTCGGGCTTGTCGCCACCCGTCAAGGGTGCGTCCGTGCTCGCCAATTCAACACGCCGGATGGGCGGATAGTTGGCTGGAGCACCCCCCCCATGGAGTCGTCCGACCGAGCTAAGCCAGGCGACCAGGGTGGGGTTGCCTTATTGCGCAGCAACAAGCCCCCCACGAAGCATTGGCCGCGCCAGTCCAGTAAATGTGCTCAATGGGGGGAAACTACGTTGTACGGTGTTTGCCCCCAAGGAGCAGTGACCGCTCGAGTCCATGACGACGGAGACCACGACCCTTGGATCAGTTCCTAACCCTGTCCGCCGCGGAACGCGTCGTCGCGTTCCAGCAGGCCGAAGCCCGGTTGCGCCTGCCGGCCGCCAGCATTGAGAAAGACTTCTGGGTCTGCTTTACGCTGCGAGCCCTATTTTCGTTGCCGGACTGGCAGGACCATCTCACCTTCAAGGGCGGCACCTCGCTCTCGAAGGCCTGGGACCTGATCCAGCGTTTTTCCGAAGATATCGATCTGGTCATCGACCGCCCATTCCTCGGTATCGAAGGCGACGCCGCGCCCGAGAACGCCCCATCCGCGAAGCAAAAGCGCAAGCGGGTCGAAGGCGTCAAGGAGCGGGCACGGGCCGCGATCCAGGAACGCCTGTTGCCGACGCTCGAACAACATCTCGCCACGGTCATCCCGCCGGTTCTCCACTGGAACCTCGTGGCGGATCCCGACGACCCCGATCGACAAACCTTGCTGTTTCACTACCCGGGCGTCCTCCAGCCTAAGGAGGCGAGCCTATCGCCCTATGTCCGCCCGGTCGTGCGGGTGGAGCTTGGCGCCCGTTCCGACACCGAACCGCTGGAGCACTGCGAAATCGAGCCGGACATCGCCAGGGTCTTTCCGGCGGCGGTCGGCCTGGGCCGGTTCACAGTGCGCGTGGTCTCACCCAAGCGGACCTTCATCGAAAAGGCGATGCTGTTGCACGAACAGGCCTGCCGGAAGACGCCCAAGCCACCCAGGGCGCGGCTCTCCCGCCACTACTACGACGTCTACTGTCTGATCGGGGCCGGAATCGCCGACGCGGCACTGGCCACCGAAGGGCTCTTCGCCAACGTCGTCCGGCATCGCGCGATCTACTTTCCGGAATCCTTGCACGATGACCATGGCTACGACGGCCTTACCCCGGCAGGGCTCAGATTGCGACCCGCCCCGGCTTTCCTGTCTGACTGGCGGACCGACTATCAGAAGATGCGGGAATCGATGTTCTATGGGCATATCTTTAATTCTACTTCGTCACATTGGCAGTGTTTAGCCCGATCGCTCACGCCGTTG
>JACDZJ010000161.1_pt1 | contig 28800 bp, 19 predicted proteins | sample 7365721 | NCBI WGS metagenome assembly JACDZJ01 (sample SAMN15143480, study PRJNA637477) | pond metagenome | biome: freshwater wetland ecosystem [ENVO:00000243]; feature: pond [ENVO:00000033]; material: pond water [ENVO:00002228]; isolation source: pond water containing pink berries ... | reverse complement strand
AACAACGGCGTGAGCGATCGGGCTAAACACTGCCAATGTGACGAAGTAGAATTAGCGACCCGATGATTTTGGCGGGTATCGAGATGAATGTGGCCCAATTTCATGCGGTCCGTCGCCGATGGCTCAGTTTTTGTTGCTTCCGGCTCACTTCGAGCGGCGCGGCGCGGCGATCCTGAGCCGAGGTTACTCAGTTGGTGGGTCCGCTGTCGGCCAGGGCGGGCGTCGCGAGGGCCGGTCGGTGTCTGGCGCGCATGTTGCCGCAGTGGCCTGGCGGATGAGCACACCCCAGGCAGCTTCAGCCGCCAATGACCTCAGGCGCCCCCTGGCGGGGGTCGCCACCCGGACCGGGGTCTGCTACCCCGATCCGGTCCATCCACAGATTTTTTCAACGATGCGACAGAGGACGCCATGAGTCTATTCAACAAGCTGACTGACAGCCTGCACGGTGCCAACAAGGTCGATGGCTTGGCCAAGAGCTTTGCCCGCCTGGGCCGGATCGGTTTCTGGTGTACTTCCTGACCGCACCCCAGGTGGGCATCCCCGCCATCCAGACCACGGCAGGGCTCGGGGCGAGCTGGGTGTCCGCGATCGACCTGTTGAACCTCTTGGCCCTGCTGCTGATGCTCGCGGCCGAGGTGCTGGCGCTGGTCCTGGGTCTCTGGCTCATGTTCAGGACGACCCAAACCGCCGGCGAGCTGGGCTAGGGCCAAGGGCTGGCGCCGTCGGCTCTGTCCGACGGGCTGGCGACGGCCGCGGCTAAGGCGGCAGCCCGGCGCACCGCCGGGGTGGAGGCCGCCCGTGCCGCGACCATCGCGACCACCGCTGCGAATAGCGAGTGGATGGCCGATGGCCCCAACCTGCGCCGAAGTGCGCAAGAAGGGTAGCCCCAGTCCTAAGAGAAAAGAATGATGGGAAAATTGAGTAACAGCGCCATTGTGGAAACCACAACCTGGAGCCAGTACATTCCCGAAGAAACCATTCGTGAGTGGCAGGATATCGTCGAACTAATCGCGCGATTATCCGATGCTCGGTTAGGTCTCGTCATGCGGGTCGTAGAGGACTCCATCCAAGTCTTTGTTTCCAGTAAAACCGAAAACAATCCGTATCATGTGGGCGACAGCGCACACCTGATCGGCTCGGGTCTCTACTGCGAGCGGGTCATCGCCACCCAGAAACCCCTGCGCGTTCCCAACGCCCTGCAATCAGTGGAATGGAGAAACAACCCGGATATCGCGTTCAACATGATTTCTTATCTGGGCATCCCCATTCAATGGCCTTGCGGCAAACCTTTCGGGACCATCTGCGTACTTGATGACAAGGAAAACGCGTACTCTTCCGATCTGTTGCTCCTCTTGGAGAAAATGCGCAACCTGATCGAACATCATTTGCGACTCGAGCAGGCCCGCGATGTCGCTGAAGCGACCAATCGTGCACTGCAATCTGCTAATGCGGAGCTCAATCGACGCGCCACGACGGATTCACTCACCGGCGCCTATAACCGGCGCTATTTCGAGCAAGCCGCGGTGGTCGGGATCGCTCGTGCCCAACGCTACGGCGAACCGCTGTCGCTCTTGCTCTGCGATATCGATCATTTCAAGGCCGTTAATGACAACCAAGGACATCAGGTTGGAGACAAGGTACTCATCGCAATGACTCGCCTGATGCAAGACCATCTGCGTGAGGTGGACCTTATGGCTCGTTGGGGCGGGGAAGAGTTCGTCGTATTACTGCCCCACTGCGCGGGTGTAGAAGCGGTCATAGTGGCTGAAAAGCTCCGCGCTCTGGTGGCGGATTGGCCCTTCCCGGAAGTCGGGGCTATCACGGTCAGTGTCGGCGTCGTGCAACTGCGGCCAAACGAGAGCCTCGATGACAGCTTTAAGCGGGTCGACCATGCCCTCTATGCCGCCAAGGCGTCAGGTCGCGATTGCGTGCGGCTAGGTCAATAGACGATCCCGTTCGGCCCCTGCGAACGGTCCGGCGTCACCAGCAACCGGGTTTGGACTTGCTCATGCCAGGGTGGCGGCCATCGCAACGGCAGCGGCAGCCACCACCAGCAGGCCCGCCAGCAGCGGCCATACGAAGCGCAGGTACTGGTCGTAGCCGACCTTCGCGATCGCCAGCCCCCCCACCACCACCACGTTGGTCGGGGAAGCCAGCAAGGCCAGGCCATGGCCCAGGACCCATGCGGTGATGGCCGTGGGACGGCTGACGCCCGCAAAGTCCGCGAGCGGCGAGAGCATCGGCATCGCCAGCGCCGCGTGGCCGGAACTTGACGGGATCAGGAACGCGAGCGGGATATTCGCGAGCAGCGTCACGATCGCGAAAGCTCCCGCCGAGGCGCCGGTAATGAGTTGTTCCATCGCATGGAGGATGGTGTCGAGGGTCTGGGTGTTGGTCATGATCACCGAGACACCTCCCGCGAGCAGCATGACCATGGCGGGTCCCATCATGTCCGCGGCACCCGCGGCGATGAGCCGCACGATCTCCTTTTCCTTCATCTTCGCCACCACGCCGACGAGCACTGAAGCGATCAGAAACAGCATCGCCAATTGCGGGAACCACCAGTTCAGTTCGAACCAGTACGGCACGTCCGCGGCGATATCATGGGTGATGCAGCAGTCCGCCGGGCCCGTGGTGCTATTGAGTATACTGGACCAGGGGATGACCGCGAAGATCATCAGTCCGAAGGCGCCGGCCGTGATGGCGAGGACCCATTTCTGGGTTCCGGTGAGCCTTTGGTTGGCGTTCGCGGGATTGGCAGTCAGGTCATCGACCGCATGATCGGTGGCCGATTCGTCGGCGGGGGCGGCCGGATCAAATCCGACCAGCGAGGCGCTCGGATCGGCGCGCACCCGAGCCGCATAGCGCAGCACCCAGCCGACCGCCATTGCCGTCAGCAGTGCCCATAGGGCCACGCGCGGCACGATGCCGTCGCCGATCCCGACGCCCGCTTCACCCGCGGCGACGCCGATAGAGAAGGGGTTCACGGTCGACCCCATGACCCCGATGGTGGCGCCGATCATGATCATTGCCGCCGTCACCAGCCGATCATAGCCGAGCGCTGCCATCAATGGGAGAAATAGCGCATAGAAACCGAGCGTCTCAACCGAGAAGCCCATGGTGGAGCCGAGCAGGGAAAACAGTAGCATGACGGAGGTGATCAGCAGCCACCCCCGACGGCGCAGACGATAGGCCAGTGCGGCCACCGCGACCTCGAGGCTATGGGTCGCAAAGCTGATGGAGATGAAGGCACCGATCGACATGATGAACACGATGACGCCGATCTGACCGAACAGGCGCCCCACGGTCTCGGTGTCCACGAATCCGCGCACCGGGCTCAGCAGGCCGTAGATGCCGTTGACCGGGGCGAGGATCAGTTGCTCCACCCGCTCGCCGGAGGTGAGCGGTGATTCGATCCGCTGGTAAGTGCCCGGGATCGGCGATCCGTCGGCGTCCCTGGCGTACTGACCGGCGGGGATGACCAGGGCCGCCAACCAGACCAGGATGCTGACGATGACCAAGGTGGTGACGGCGCTCGGGAACTCGAATTTCCATTTCCGGGATTCAGGTGGCGCGGCAGCGCTCGCGGTTGGTTCGGACATGATCGCTCGTGAAGTCTAGAACGTTTTGCGGATCGTCAACCACAGCTCCGTCGAGCTGTAATTGCCCCCCACCGTATTGCTCTCGTCGCGCAGATACAGCACCTGCGGACGCAGCGACCACCCCCGCGCGAAACCGTAGGTCAGTCCGCCGCCGAGTTCATAGATGTCGTCGTTACGGGTATAGACGGCGACGGGCTCGAAATCCGCATCGACGAGGGTGCGGTCGCCAAGATAGGCATTGTGTTCCCAGAGTCCGAACAGAAAGCCGCCGAGGCTTGGCGTAAAGTCCATACCAAAGTTGAACTCGGTCCCGAAGAAGGTGTTGTCGCCATCGGGTCTGTTGTGGGTCGCCCACTCCCGGCCGCCGTTCACCGCGAGGGTCAGCGACGCCCGGCCGTCCAGTAAGGCGCGCGTCCAACCGGCGGTGACCTCGGCGATGTCGCGACTGCGTTCACGCAGATCGGGGGGGTATTGGCGTGTCCGTAACTCCCCCTCCCATTCGATGCGATTGTCGGCATTGACGTCGAATGCTCGATTGAGGTACAGGCCGTAGTCGTTGCGATAGCCCGGATGACCCCGGTAGCTCGCCCGGCCGCGGACCCCGATCGCCTGGCTGCCATGGGGCAGCGATTGGTTTACCGCGGCATTCCAGCGCAGGTCGGAGTCGTCCCGCCGCTCGGGATTGTCATAGTACCGGAACCGGTAGTCCAGGGTCCCGTCGATGGTGATGTCGTCGCTGGCGATATAGCTCAGGCCGCCGCCGGCGCGCGCCTTCCAGAACCAGTCTCGGGCCGGATGACCGCCCGCGGCATTGGTGGAACGGGTGACGTTCTCGCGGTAATATCCGCCGCCGGTCTCCGCATAGCCGAATCCGGAAAGCCGCCGCCCGGCCGCGTAGTCCCGCGCGCCGCGCGCGTAGATCTCTGCCTGTTCACGCAGATCGGGCGGCAGATTGTCGAAACGCAGTACCTGCTCGAATTCGAGGACCGCACGGGCATACTCGCCGCGCTCCAGATACGATCGGCCAAGCGCCAGGTGAGTGGCGACCGGGTCGGCATCCGGGCTGACCGCGGCTGGTGTGACCGCCGGCGCGGCGTATTCCGCATCGGCCAAGAGCAGCGAGGTACCGAGAAGACCGGCTGCCAACCCGGCGCCGATCGGCCCGCCTTGATGTGTGCTCATGTCGCTCTTCACCTCGCTTGCAGTCCCGTCGGTCGGGTTAGGCGCGCCTGCAACGGCCCATCAGATGCAACCGCTGTTAAGCGCGCGCCCTAACCCGACATCGCGGCAGCGCAAGCCGGGTTACGCTACACCCCGCTCCAGGCTCAGAAGTCGACCGGATCCCGAATCAGCGGGCACGTCATACAATGCCCGCCGCCCCGCCCGCGGCCCAGTTCGGCACCGACAATGGTGATGACCTCGATACCGGCCTTGCGCAATTCGGTATTGGTCCAGGTATTGCGGTCATAGGCCACGACCACGCCGGGGGAGAGGGCAACCAGATTGTTGCCGCTGTCCCATTGGCCGCGCTCGGCGGCATAGTGGTCGCCGCCGGTCTCGATAATCCGCAATTTCTTGAAGTTGAGCGCCTGCGCGACGACATCCGTAAAGGGCGCCTTCTCCAGCGTCGCCTCAATGCCGGAAGGGCCATCGCCGGGTCGGATCGAGATGGCATGCACCTGGTCCATGATCGGGGGATAGAGCGTCACCAGATCCCGGTCGGCGAAGGTGAAGACCGTATCCAGATGCATGGCCGCGCGCAGTTTGGGCATGGCCGCGACGATCACCCGCTCGGCGGCACCCTTGGCAAAGAGTGCGGCGGCCGCCTGGGCGATGCCCTGGCGCGAGGTCCGCTCGCTCATCCCGATCAGCACGACGCCATTGCCGATGGGCATGACATCCCCGCCCTCCATGGTCGCCGACCCGAAGTTCTGATCCGGGTCGCCCCACCAGACCTTGATGTCGGCGTTGGCAAAGCTCGGATGGAATTTGTAGATCGCCGCGGCCAGCAGGGTCTCTTCCCGCCGCACCGGCCAGAACAGCGGATTCAGCGTCACGCCGCCGTAGATCCAGCAGGTCGTATCGCGGGTGTAGATCGTGTTGGGGAGCGGCGGCAGCAGGTACTCGTAGACGCCATGGGCCTCGCGGACCAAGGCGAGGTACTCCGACTTGGCATATTTATCAGGGATATCGACGACCGAGAGCCCACCGATCAGAAACTCGGCGAGCGCCCGCGGGTCGAGACTCTCCAGAAAGCCGCGTGTGTCTTCCAGCAACCCCAGGCCGACGTTATTGGCCGTGACCTTGCGATCCAGCAGCCAACCCCGGGCCGCCGGGTCGGCAACGGTCTCGGCCAGCAGGTTGTGCATCTCCGCGACCTCGACCCCACGGTCACGCATCTTGGTCATGAAGTCGAAATGGTCGCGCTTGGCGTTCTGCACCCACAGCACATCGTCGAACAGCAGGTCGTCGTTGTTGCTTGGCGTCAGGCGCGTATGCCCCAGACCGGGCGCACAGACCAGTACCTTGCGTAGGGTTCCGACCTCTGAGTGGACCCCGTAGACGGGCGTGTTCGTATCAGTCATCGAACTCATGGGACTGTCCTCCGGATAGTTATCTCGATTATTTGCTGATGCCGCCCAATGGCGATCAGATGGCGATCAGATGGCGATCAAGCCGGTGGCGAGGGCGTAGATACCGATGCCGGCCCCACCGAGGATCACGGCGAAGATGGCGATCTCGACCGCGGTGAAGACCCGCCGGCCCTGCTCCCGCCGGGCGAAGATGAACAGCAGGGTGCCGGGGGCGAAGAGGATACAGGACAGCAGCACATGGGTGAGTCCGCCGGCGATGATCATGAAGATGGTGTAGACGGTCGCGATGGCCGCCCAGGTCAGGTCCCATCCGCGGTCCCGGTCACCGAGCGCATAGGTTTCCCGCGTCAATGTCAGTTTGAGCGCGTAACCCGCCACCAGCACATAGGGGATCAGGGTCATGGCGCTGGTCATCTCCAGCGCGAGGTTGAATGCCTCCTGGGCGAAGAGCGTCGAGATCAAGAAGACCTGCACCAGGATGTTGGTCAACCAGAGCGCGGTGACCGGCACCTGATTCTTGTTTTCGATACCCAGCCATTTCGGTACCAGTTCGCTCTTGGAGGCGGAATACAAGACCTCCGCGGCGAGCAGTGACCACGCCAGATAGGCACCCAGTACCGAGACGATGAGGCCGATACTGACGAACCAGGCACCCCAATCCCCGACGATGAATCGCAAGACTCCCGCCATGGAGGGTTGACGCAGTTCCGCCAGTTCCGGCCGCAGCATGACGCCATAGGGCAGCAGGGTCACGAGGACGAGCAGACAGAGCACACCGATAAAGCCCATGACCGTCGCCCAGCCGACATCCTCCCGGCGCTTGGCAAAGCGCGAGTAGACACTGGCGCCCTCGATACCGATGAAGACGAAGACCGTCACCAGCATGGTGCTGCGTACTTGATTGAAGACCTCGCCGGCATGATAGGCGCCGCCGCCCCAGAAGCTGCCCGCAAAGATGTCCGCCTTGAAGGCGAAGGCGACGATAATGATGAATAGAAAGATCGGCAAAATCTTGGCGATCGTCACCACCTTGTTGATAAAGGCGGCCTCTTTGATGCCGCGCAGGATCATGAAGTGAAAGGCCCACAGGATGACGGATGAGACGGCGACCGCCTGCGGCGTATTGCCGTCGCCCAAGATCGGGAAGACCGCGCCCAAGGTGGACTTGATCAGGACGAAGTACGTGGTATTGCCGAGACAGGTGCCGGCCCAGAATCCGAAGGCCGCGGCAAAACCCAGATAATTGCCGAAACCGGCCTTGGCGTAGGCGTAGATACCGGCATCGAGATCGGGTTTGCGGATCGCTAGCGATTGGAACACGAAGGCCAGCATCAGCATGCCGCCACCCGCGATCAGCCACGCGACGATGGCGCCGAAGGGTCCGGTTGCCCCGCCAAAGCGTGCGGGCAGAGAGAAGATGCCGGCCCCGACCATGGACCCGACGACCATCGCGGTCAGGGTCAGACGCGAGAATTTCTGTTCTGCTGCCATACCTAAGCTCCAGTATGTGGGACAAACGGCGGCGTTCGCGAAGAGGGCGTCACAACGAGACCGACTGGTGTCGTGCTGATCGCTGGTACCGGCCACCTCAGATACGGATGAGACTCTCTCGGCGGTCGGCTGAGGGACCGCGTACACGACGAGCCGGCGAGCCCGGCGAGCGAGAGTCTAAGCGCATATTCGACTGCGGCGCAAGGCGGCCGAAGGGGTCATCAGCCTGTCACATTATTGCCGCACGATGGATGGGATCGCTTGCACTACTGGGGAGATTTAATGAGCAACCGCATTCCCGGTGCATCGCGTGGACGCCGAGTTAGTTCCGCCGCTCTTCGCCATCGCTTTATTGCACCGGAGTCACGATGGCATCTCTGAAGGGCACCAAGGCCGAAGAAAACCTGCTGAAGGCCTTCGCCTGCGAGTCGCAGGCCAGAAGCCGCTATACCTTATTTGAAGTCAGTGAACAAAACGATTCGTCGATTGAGGACCCCATGATGCTACAGCTCGACCTTCCGACCGCCGCTGAGCTGACCGATCTCGCCATGCAACGCACCGACTTGGTGGTCTCGCTCTGTCTGCCCACCAGGTCCGTCAGCCTGGAGACGAATGCGGACCGCATCCTGTTGAAAAATCTCGCCAAGTAGGCCATCGATCAGTTGCCGACGGCGGGTTCGGACAAGCGTCGGGTCCTGGCCCTGACCGAGGATCTCGACGACCTGATCGAGGACGATGCCTTCTGGTGCCGGCAGGCCCATGGGTTGGCGATCTTTGCGACCCCCGATAAACTGCGGACCTTCCGGGTGCCCAACGCGCTGGAGCCGCTGGCCGAGGTCTCGGACCGCTTCCATCCATGGGGGGCTGCTGGTTGCGTCGCTCTTGACGCTCCTGTTCTTGCCGACGCTCTACGTCACCTGGTATCGGGGTAAGCCACCGCAGCCGAACGCGGCGAGTCAGGAAGCAGGCACCCGATCGTCGTTCCAGCACCCTTAGCGCGCGGCGCGCACCCGGCAAGCTCACTTAGTAACTGTCCATCAACTACTTCCCGCTTTGACCGCCAACATCGGCTAACAATCGGGAAGTAGAAAATGGACACTTTCTTACAATAGCGACACCGTTGCCGGACAGGACTGGTCCATACGTCGATGTCCCCGAGTCGGATCTCCGAGGTACCTTTTATGTCGTTGCGTGTATTATCCTTGGGTCGCTACATTGTGATGCTTCCGATCATCGCAATCCTGCTCGCATCCGTCCTCTTGACGGCATTCGAAGCGGTCGCCTTCGTCATGGCGATGATAGAGATCGTCCAGGCGCCGTCCTTTTCATTGAAGGCCGCCAAGGCCCTTGCGGTCGGTCTGATCGAGGTGGTCGATGTCTTTCTGATCGCGATCACGATGTATCTCATCGGCCTGAGCCTCTATGTTCTGTTCGTGGACGATACGCTGCCGTTGCCGTCCTGGCTGAAGGTCCGGGATCTCGATGACCTCAAGGCGAATTTGGTCAGCCTCGTGATCGTGGTCCTGGCGGTGATGTTTCTGCGCGAGGCAGTTGCTTGGAGCAGCAGCGGCGACATCCTCTCGTTCGCTGCTGCGCTCGCCCTGATGATCGCGGCGTTGGTCTGGTTCCTCGCAGTGAAGGGCAAAACCATCCCCTCGGTCAGGCAGGTCCAGGCTGAATCCGGGTCGACCGACCCACAGTCTCCACAGTCGAGCGGTCGACCGCCGGATCGGGTCTGAACCTGGACCGGGTTTCCCGCGCCCATCCATGACGCGCCGACGCATCGCCACCACAGCGATTTTCCTCTCCCTATGGGCCGCCGACACGCTGGCGCTGCTCTTGGCCCTCGCTGTCCCATCTTGTGGCCGCGGCGACCGGGACGCTCGTCGGCACGACGCTGGATCGGGCGGCGGTGGCAGCCCGTCTCGCCGAGGTTGATGGCGATCCGGGGCTGTCCGAGGACGACCGGGAGCGCCTGGCGGGCCAGTATCGGCAGGTGCTGGATCATTTGGCCGCACTCGCCGACGCCAATGGTGCCGTCGCAAGCCTGCGCGAGGAGCAGGCGGCGGCGCCGGCACAGACCGCCGCCATCCGCGCCCGCCAGGACGCGGCGGCAAGGACCGCCGCGACGCCGGCAGAGGTGCCCGCCGGGGCCGACTTGGCAGCGGTGCAGGAGCTGCTGGCCCAGGAGGCGGCGGCGGTCGCCGCCTACCAGGACCGGCTGGCGGCCCTGGAGCAGGGGCTGACGGAGGAGGCCAACGCGCTGCCCCGCCGGCGACGGGAGCTGGCCGAACGACGCCGGCGTATCTTGGACCTGGACGCCGAGCTCGTCGGCGTCGAGGCCACCGGCGGCGATGGCCTGGAGGGGCCGGCGCGACGCTGGCTGTTGGAGAGCGCGCGCGACCGCTGGCGCGTCGAGACGCAGATGCTGGAGCTTAAGTTGGCGGGCGCCGATGTCCGTCGTGCCCTGACCCTGGCGCAGCGCGACGAAGCCCGGCTCGCGCTGGACCAGGCGCTGGCCCGCCAGACCCAATTGCAGGCGCACCTGGAAAACCGCCGCCGCGATCAGGCCGAGCGGGTCTTGGCCGAGACCGAGGCGGCCAGGGACGCCGCCGACGATGCCCATCGGCGGGTACGGGAGCTGGCGCGGGCCAATGGCACGCTGGCCGAGGCCATCGGCGACGTCGACCGACGCAAACGGCGGCGAGCCGGATCGACTTGCTGGGGCTTGCCATCGCGGCCGAGGAGCGGCAGTTGCGGGCGTTGGCGGAGCTGGACCTCGCCGCCGAGTCCCTGCATACCCTTGCGCGTGACTATCGCGCCTTCCTGGCCGAGCATTTGCTCTGGATGCGCAGCCATGTGCCGGTCACCCAGCAAAGCTTCGCGGCGCTCCCGGTGGTGCTCGGCGAACTGCTGCGCCCATCCAACTGGCTGCTGGTGGCGCAGACCCTGGGCGACGGTTTGGCCGACGCCTGGACCTGGTGGGGCGGTCTGATCGCCGTCGCCCTGTTGCTGGCATTCGACCGGACGCTGCGCCGACGCATCCGCGCTACGGCCGAGCCGTTGCGCCGGGCCAGGACCGACCGCTTCGGCTATACCCTCTGGGCCATCCTGTGGACCCTGCTGTTGGCACTCCTGGGATTGATCCTGACCGGCACGCCGGGTCCTGAGCCCTTCCCCTACGTGGTGGGCGAAGCGCTGCTGCGCCTCGCGCCCGGCCTCTATTACCTGCGTGCCTTTCGGCTGATGTGCATGACGGGCGGGGTGGCCGAGGTCCATTTCCGTTGGCGCAGCGACACCGTGCGGGGACTGGCCCGCTATCTGGATGCGGCCATCTGGACCTTGATTCCGCTGGGGTTCGTCGCCGCTGCGGTCAGCCCCTTGGGCGAGGTCCAGGCGTCGACGCTCGGGCGTCTGGCCCTGACCGGCGCCACCTTAGGCTTCGCACTCCTGCTGGCCGGGGCCTTACACCCGCGCCGCGGCGTCGTGCGGGAGGCCCTGACGGCGACGCCCGGCGGGGTGGCCAACCGGATGCGCCATGTCTGGTACCCGCTGGCTGTCGCGGTACCGCTGGCACTGGCCGTGCTGACCCTGGCCGGTTTCCAGTACACGGCTGGAGCCCTGTTTCATCTGTGGCTCGGTCAGTTTTGGTTGCTGCTTGGGTTGGTGGTGTTGCAGCAGGCCATCGTGCGCTGGTTGCTGGTGACTCGCCGACAGCTCGCACTGCGCCAGGGGCTGGAGCGCCGGGCCCGGCGGGAGGCGCAGCAGGAGGCCGCCGCAGCGGGCGAAGGGTCCGTGCCGACGGCGCCTGGCGCGGGGATTCCGGCGGACGTGGACGACGCGGCGTTGGACCTGGTGGCCTTGGACGGACAGACCCGCCGACTGGTCAACGCGCTGCTCGTGGTGGGCGGCGGCGTGGGCCTCCGGGCGCTGTGGTCCGACGTGCTGCCGGCGCTCAACGTGCTGGAGCGCATCCCCTTGTGGAGCGCCGGCACCGCGATGGACGGCGTGACACACACCCTGCCGATCACACTGGCGGACTTGGCCAGCATCCTGGTGATCGTTGCCGTGGCCGTCATCTCGATACGCCATCTGCCGGCCCTGCTGGAGATCCTGTTGCTCAAGAATACCGGCATCGGTGCCGGCGGACGCTATGCCATCACCGCACTCACGCGCTACACCATCACGGCACTCGCGGTGCTGTCGGTCGCGGGGCGGCTCGGGTTCGCCTGGCACCAGGTGCAATGGCTGGTCGCGGCGCTCGGCGTTGGTATCGGCTTCGGCCTGCAAGAGATCGTGGCCAACTTCATCAGCGGACTCATCATCCTGTTCGAGCGGCCGGTCCGGGTGGGCGATACCGTGACCATCGGTGAGCAGACCGGGGTGGTCTCGCGGATCGAGATCCGCGCGACCACCATCCGCACCCGCGACCAGCGGGAACTGCTGGTACCCAACAAGCAGTTGATCACCGGCGAGGTGATCAATTGGACCCTGTCCGATCAAATCAACCGCGGGGAAATCCTGGTCAGCATCGACTACGGCAGCGATACCGAGACGGCCCTGCGCATTCTTCGCGAGGTGGCGGCCGCGGACCCGCGGGTGATGACCGACCCGGCCCCCGTGGTCACGGCGACCGATTTCGGCGAGCGCGGGCTTGACCTGATGCTGCGGTTCTTCCTGCCGACTGTCGCCAACCGGCTCCAGATCCGCGGCGAGCTCATCAACGCCATCGACGCGCGTCTGCGGGTCGTCGGCATCCCGATCGCGCTTCCGCGACGCGATATGCGGCTGCGGGACGGCGAGTCGGACGCATCCGGCGTCGCGCCGGCTGCCTTCATTCCGCCGGCGGCGACGATTCAAAGTCAAACCACGGGATCATCATGAAGGGTCGCACGAGACCCAGAAGCCCGGCAAAAAAGCGCGACACCTGCCGCGTCCCCCTGCTCCAGGAGGACGATCAACGCACCTGGCTCGCCCGCAAGTCGGCGGGTGCCGCCGCGATAGAAAGCGTCGCGCTCATGCCGCGCCAACCGCTGTTCTTTCGCCGCGGCAACCGCGCCGGCCACCTCGTCACCATCAGCTTTGAAGGCGTCCTGCGCGTACAGGAGCCGGCCCTGCTGGTTGCGCTGCTGGAGAATGGCGTCAGCCCGGCCAAGGCGTTCGGCTGCGGTCTGTTACTGGTCCGTCGCTTGGGCTAAATTGTGCCCATCAACGTTGGCACAAATCGGGAGACCGCCGTGCAGACCTTTACCATCCGCGACCTCCAAGACAACACCGGCGGGATCATTCGCGAGGCCGAGTCGGGGCGCCTGTCCGTCGTGACCAAGCATGGGCAGCCGATTTTTGTGGCCGTGCCGTTCGACGATCAAGTTCGCGGCTGAGAAACCCGCCCATCTGGCGCGCGAGGTACGCTTGGCTTGCCGTGACATTTTCCGTAAGAAAGCTCTTTAATAACTGAAAACGAACCCCATAAGATTTGGACACCGTCGGTAGGTTTTTTCTTGGCGAAATTATCTAGCGAAATCGGCAAAGTATGAGCAGTGTGTTCCCCGCGCCCGCGGGGATGAATCGGTCGGCTTTAATCATGATCCGACTCATCCCCGCGGGTGGCGCCCAGTCCGGGGGGCAAACTGCGGGCATGCACCCTGACACCTTTTCTGCACCCCTTCAAGCCTAGCAGTTTCCAGCTTAACCCTAGCAAACACGATTGACTTTGGTCTGGTGCGAGCCTATAAGCTTGGCGTGTCTTCAAGCGTCCCGGTCGGGGTGTGATGGTGCAAGACCGTTGGCTTTCTGTTGACGAGATCGCGGACTACCTCGGGGTTTCCAAGGATACCGTGTACACCTGGACCAATCAGAAGGGAATGCCTGGACACAAGGTCGGGCGCTTCTGGAAGTTCAAGTCGGCGGAAGTCGATGACTGGGTCCGAACCGGCGGGGCTGCACGAGAGAGCACGGGCGCCGCCGAGGAAGGAAAGAAGTGACCACGTCCACGCTCGATATCTTCGCGCTCCGTGACGCGGTGGTCGATGAGTACAAGCGCTTCGCGACCTCCTTCACCACCATCCAGGCACTGGACATCAAGACTCAGGTCGAGGCCATCTACGCGCAGGCGCGGTACTGGCCCGAGCCGCTGATCCAGATCAACCCCAGCTACAAGCGCTCGACCGATGTCGACAGCCTGGTGACCGCGGGCGTACTCGACCCCGGCTGCACCGCGATCTTCCAGGTCAAGGGCGAACCGCTCAGCCTCTATAAGCACCAGGAACAGACCATCGCCCTGGCTGCGGCGGGCGAGAGTTATGTCGTCACTACGGGCACGGGCTCGGGCAAGTCGCTGTGTTTCTTCATCCCCATCGTCAATCACGTGCTCGCGGAGAAACGCAAGAGCGGTCAGGCTCGTACCCGGGCGATCATCATTTACCCCATGAATGCCCTGGCGAACTCGCAACTTGAAGAGTTCGGCAAGTTCGTCGGCAATGTCCCTGGGAGGGCTCCGGTCACATTTGCCCGGTACACAGGCCAGGATGACGCAGAGGAACGCAAACGCATTGCGGACAACCCGCCCGACATCATCCTGACCAACTTCATGATGCTCGAACTGCTCATGACCCGGCAGGACGCGTTGGACCGGCGCGTTATGGACAACTGTGTGGGGCTGCGCTTCCTGGTGCTCGACGAGCTGCATACCTACCGGGGGCGTCAGGGTGCCGATGTCGCGCTACTGGTGCGCCGGGTGCGTGAACGGCTCCGCCCCGAGCAGCTCCAGTGCATCGGCACCTCAGCCACCATGGCGAGCGAAGGCTCACTGGAGGACAAGGGCCGGGTCGTGGCCAGAGTCGCCTCGAAGCTCTTCTCGCTGCCGATCGCGGAAAGCAACGTCGTCGTCGAGACCCTGGAACGGATCACCGATCCCGCGGCGACTTTCGCCACGGTTGGCCCAGCACTGGGCCCGACCATCGACGCCGGCATCCCGGCGGCGATCAGCAACGCCGGGCTTGCTGCTCATCCCTTGGCGGTGTGGGTCGAGACGCGCCTCGGGGTCACCTTCTCCCCGGTGGACCAACGGTGGGTCAGGGCGCGCCCGATGACCGTGACGGAGGCGGTGCATGCGCTGGCGTCAGACGCCCGGCGCCCCGAGGCCCTTTGCCTCACCGCATTACGCGACCTCCTCCTGCTGTCCAGTGTGCCCGAACGGGAACGGACCGGGCGCGCGGAAGACAGCGGTGGGAGTTTTTTTGCGTTCAAGCTGCACCAATTCATCTCCGGTGCGGGCCACGTCTACGCCACACTGGAACCGGCGGGACAACGGACCGTGACCGTAGACGGGCAGCAGTTCTTGCCGGAGTACCCCGACAAGCGGCTATACCCAGTCCACTTCTGTCGCGACTGCGGGCACGAGTACCACCCGGTCCGGCTCGTCGACAAGGACGGACGGCAGGTCCTGTTCGCCCGTAGCATCGATGACGCACCACCCGCGACGGACGAGGCAACAGGTCAGGACGAAGGCACCTCCGACCATGACTTGTTCGGCTTTGTCACACTCCATCCCGCCCCGGACGGGGACTTCACCTTCGAGGACCGCGACGAGGGCTACCCCGAGACCTGGCTGGAGTACGACGCGGCGGGCAAAGCACGGCTCAAGCCCTATTACCGAGGCGCCCGCCCGCGTAAGCTCCACGTCGCCTCGGATGGCAGGGTCGGTTCGGGTGCCAGCGTCTGGTTTCTGCCCGGAAAGTTCCGTTTTTGCCTGCGTTGCGGCAATACCCAGGGCGGCCCCTCAAGGGATCGCACCCGCCTCGCCTCGCTGTCGGCGGAGGGCCGAAGCTCCGCCACCACCGTGTTGGTCGCGAGTGCGCTGCGCTGGATGCACGGCGCGCAATCGGGCATGGAGCTGTTTACCCGCAAACTCCTCGGCTTCACCGACAACCGGCAGGACGCCGCCCTCCAGGCCGGGCACTTCAACGACTTCCTGTTCGTGAGCCTCGTACGCGCCGGCTTCCTTGGCGCCTTGCAGGCGGCCGGGGACCGCGGCCTGCGCAGCGACGCGCTCGGCGAGGCCCAGCAAAAAGCGCTCGGCTTCGATCACCCCACCCCCGAGATTCGTGCCGAATGGCTCCAGGAGCCAGGCCTGAAGGGCTTCAACCTGCAGGAGGCCGAGGGCACGCTGCGCCAGGTTCTGGCCTATCGGGTGTGGTTCGACCAGCGTCGCGGCTGGCGCTACACCAACCCCAACCTGGAGCAGCTTGGCCTGGTGAAGGTCGAATACCTGGGCCTCGACGCGCTCGCCGCCGACGACGCGGAGTTCACCGACGCCCACCCCTTGCTCAAGCACGCCAGCGCCCAGGTTCGGGCTAACCTTTACGGCGAGCTACTCGACCACCTGCGCAAATGGATGGCGATCAGGAGCCAGGTCCTCGAACCCACCGTCATCGAACAAATGGTCGCCCGCTCCCACAGCCGCATCCGCCCCCCTTGGGGTTTCGGCACGGACGAGAAGCCGCGCGGCGCCCGGTGGCTCATGGTGGCGGGACCGAAGCGTAAGGAAAGCACGCTCCGCGACATGGACCTCGTGGTACGCGGCGGTTCTCGCAGCGCACTTGGCAAGACACTCCGCCAAAGCAGCCTCTGGGACGGCGACGGCGCGATCCGCAATCTGAAATCGAAGGATCTCGACGGCCTCGTCAATGACCTGTTGCGCGCCGCGGCGATCCATGGGCTCATCTCGGAGGAAAACACGCCCTTCGATCAGCCCGGCTGGCGCCTCAACGACGCCTGCGTGCTGTTCCGCCTCGGCGAGCCGTCCGGCACCGCCACCGAAAACCTGTTCTTCCGCGACCTTTACGCCAATCTGGCGGCGATGCTCAGGGTCCCCGTCCATCCGCTGTTTGGCTTCGAGGCCCGGGAGCACACCGCGCAGGTGGACGGCGAACGTCGGTCCCTGCGCGAAAAGCGCTTCCGCTACGGCGAGAAGGAGCGCGCGGAGTTGGCCGACGAGGCGCAACGCCTGCGCGAGCTCGGGGAGGCCAACCGCTTCCTCCCGGTCCTCTTCTGCTCACCGACCATGGAGCTCGGCGTCGATATCGCTGCGCTCAATGTCGTGCACCTGCGCAACGTGCCCCCGACGCCCGCCAACTATGCCCAGCGCAGCGGGCGCGCCGGGCGCGGCGGACAGGCCGCGCTCGTGCTGACCTACACCTCGTCCCAGAGTCCTCACGACCAGTACTTTTTCCGCGATCCGCGGGCCATGGTCCATGGCGAGGTCAAGGCGCCTCTGCTTGATCTCGCCAATCGCGATCTCGTCGACAGCCACCTGCAGGCGGTGTGGCTGTCCTGTGTCGAGGCGCCGCTGGACCCCAGCATCGCCGAGCTCCTGATGCTCGCCGACCCCCAGCGTCCGCTGGTCGAGGACTTGCTCAGCGCGATGCGCGAAGAGCGCGTCGCGCGTACCGCCGCCCTGCGCATCCGCCGTGTGCTTGAACTGGTGGAGGACGACCTCACCCCCGAACTCGCCCCCTGGTACACCGCTCCCGAGCCCTATGCCGACGGAATCATCGCCTCCGCGCTGGAGCGGTTCAGTCTGGCGTTCGACCGCTGGCGCGACCTGTTCGCCGCCGCCGAGGCACAGCGCGACGCGGCGCGGCGCACCATGGATGACTACGCCGCGCCCTATCAGGAAAAGCGCGCGGCACAGGTGCGCCACGCTCAGGCCATCGACCAGCTCAATCTGCTCCAGCGGGGCACGAGCAGCCTGTCGAGCGACTTTTACACCTACCGCTACCTGGCCACGGAGGGCTTCCTGCCCGGCTACAACTTCCCCCGGCTCCCGCTCATGGCCTATATCCCGGCCGCATCGGACGGGCGTGGGCGGCAGACCTATCTGCAGCGGCCCAGGTTTCTTGCGCTGTCGGAGTTCGGTCCCCGCAGCCTCGTCTACCACGAGGGTCGCGCTTACCGGGTCGTGCGGGCGCTGCTGTCGTTCGGCCAGCGCGATGCGGCCACCCCCGAGGTCCAACTGCCCACCAAATCCGTCCGTATCTGCACCGACTGCGGCGCCGGTCACTTCGAGGACCAGGCGTCGGTTTGCCATGCTTGCGGTGCGTCGCTGGGTACCGCCGACATCGTGAATCACGTCTACCGGATCGAGAACGTGGCCACCCAGCCCGCCGAGCGGATCACCGCGAACGACGAGGAGCGCCAGCGCCAGGGCTTCGACCTTCAGACCACCTTCGAGTGGGCAGTCCGCGAGCACAACCTCGATGTGCGCCGCGCGTCCTCAACCGACGCCGATGGCGAGATCGCGCGCCTCGCCTACGGCCCGGGCGCAACCATCACGCGGCTCAACAAGGGCCTGAGACGCCGGGCCAACAAGAAGACCCTGGGCTTCAAGATCGATCCGGTGTCCGGCTACTGGGCCAAGAACGACGACGAGGATGGGGACGACAACACCGACCCCACGGCATCGCCGCGCCAGTGGATCGTGCCGAGCGTCCAGGACCGCAAGAACGCCCTGCTGTTCACGCCCAACGACGCCGCGCTCACCGACACCGTGCTCACGCAGATGGGCATCGCCACGCTCCAACACGCCCTGCTCCGGGGCATCGAGGCCGTGTTCCAGCTCGAAGAGGGCGAGATCCTCGCCGAGCCCATGCCCACCCGCGATGTCCGTAACGGCTTCCTGCTCTACGAGGCCACGGAGGGCGGCGCGGGGGTGCTCATCCGCCTCGTCGCCGAGCCCGACAGTCTCGCCGCCGTCGCGCGCAAGGCACTCCAGGTCATGCACTTTGAAATCGCCGACGACGGGCCGCTGCCCGCGGACGCGACAGCGTTCACTGACCAGCCTGGCACCGCCTGCGTCGCTGCCTGCTACCGCTGCCTCATGTCCTACTACAATCAGCCCGACCACGAACTCATCGACCGGCGGGACCAAGGCGCGCGGCAGGCCCTGTTGCGTCTGGCCGCCGCCCGCACCGGTGCGCCCGGCCCACGTGCCACTGGCCTCCCGCCACTCACCACCGTCACCACCGTCACCACCGTCACCGCCGACCACTCGCCACTCGCCGCCTGGAACCTGGAGGCCCCGCGCTACGCGATCCCCGCGCCGGATGCCGATCCTCTCGTCGTCGCCGACCAACCGGTACCGCTGGTCTGGCGCAGACACTATGTCGCCGCCCTACTCCCGAACGCAGGCGTTGCCCACACCGCGGATTTGGAGGATCTGGGGTTCGAGGTCATCCACTTTGCCGATCCGGCGACCTGGGACGCCGCCTTTCGGCGTCTCGCCGCCCTGCTCGGGAGGCCCGCTTGAGCGATTTAACCTTCACCCCCGGAACCTTGGTCTCGGCCCGCGGCCGCGAGTGGATGGTGCTCTCGGGCAGCGCCGGGGACACCCTGCGGGTGCGGCCCATTTCCGGCTCCGAGGAAGACCAGACGCTCATCTACTTGCCGCTGGAGCCGGAGCCGGTGCGCGAGGCGCGCTTCCCCGCGCCCGACGCCCGCCGGCTCGGCGGTCACGACGCGGCCCTGCTCCTGCGCGACGCGCTCTTGCTGTCCCTGCGGCGCGGTGCGGGACCTTTCCGCAGCTTCGGCCAGATCGCGGTGGAGCCGCGCGCCTACCAGCTCGTGCCGCTGCTGATGGCGCTCAAGCTCGACCCGGTGCGGCTGCTCATCGCCGATGACGTCGGCGTCGGCAAGACCATCGAGGCGGCACTCATCCTGCGCGAGCTGATCGATCGCGGCGACATCCACCGCAGCGTCGTGCTGTGCCCGCCCCATCTCGTCGGGCAGTGGGTGACCGAGCTTGAGGTCCGCTTCAATCTCCAGGCGGTCGCCGTGACCGCCGCGAGCGCCAAACGGCTGGAGCGCGGCATCCCGCCGGGTCTCAGCCTGTTCCAGGTGCACCCGCACACGGTCGTCAGCCTCGACTACATCAAGAGCGAGCAGCGCCGGGCGCATTTCCTCCACCACTGCCCGGACTTTGTCATCCTGGACGAGGCCCACGCTTGCGTCGGCAGCGGCCAGGGACGCCACCAGCGCTTCGAGCTCCTGTGCGGCCTGGCCGATGACCCGAACCGACATCTGGTCATGCTCACCGCGACACCCCACAACGGTGATGATGCGGCCTTCCACCGCCTGCTCGGCCTCCTGGACCGGGACTTCGAGCGCTTGCCTGACGCCGTCGGCGCCGAGCGCGACCGCCTGCGGACCCGCCTCGGCAACCACTTCGTCCAACGTCGCCGGCCCGACCTCGATGACTGGCGGGAGTCCAACCTCTTCCCGCGGCGCGAGACCAGGGAACTGACCTACAAGCTCACCGGCGCCTGGGACAGTTTCTTCAATGCCGTACTCGACTACTGCGCCGAGATCGTCGCCAGTGGCGAGGGGGATGCGCAGCAGCAGCGCCTGAACTTCTGGGGCACCCTCGCCCTGCTGCGTTGTGCCGCCTCCAGCCCCATGGCCGCCGTGCTCGCGCTGCGCACCCGCGCCGGCGCCGTGCTCGACGCCGACGACCGGAGCGAGATCCTCGACCGCCTGTTCGACGGCGACGCCGACACCCTATTCGAGGACGACGTGGAACCCTCGGCGGCGACCGACGACCCCGCACTCGCCGCGCTCGTCACTCAAGCCGAGGGCCTCGCCGGCCAAGCCGGCGACCCGAAGCTCAAAGTCCTGTGCGACCATGTGGCCGAGCTGCTCACGGAGGACTTCCACCCCGTCGTGTTCTGCCGCTACATCGCCACCGCGCACTATCTCGGCCGCCACCTCAAGAAGCGCTTCCCGGCGGCCAACGTGGAAGTCGTCACCGGCGAGCTTCCGCCTGAGGAGCGCGAGGCCCGCGTCGCGTGCCTCGGCGACCTGGAGGGTCCGCGCGTACTTGTCGCCACGGACTGCCTCTCCGAGGGCATCAACCTGCAGGAGTATCTGGACGCCGTGGTCCACTACGACCTCTCCTGGAACCCCACGCGCCACGAGCAGCGGGAGGGCCGGGTCGATCGCTTTGGCCAGTCGCGGCCCGTGGTGCGCGCCACCCTGATGTACGGGGTGAACAACCCGGTCGATGGGGCCGTGCTGGAGGTGATCCTCCGCAAGGCCGAGCGTATCCGCAAGGAGCTGGGGGTCCCGGTGCCGGTCCCGGACGAGGGGCATACCCTGACGCAGGCCCTGCTCAAGGCCGTGTTGCTGCGCCGCCGGGGCACGCCCGCACCCGAAACCGGCGAGGGCAAGCAGCTCGAACTCTTCGAGGATGAGTGGCAGAGCGCCGTGGAGAAGGCCAAGATCAACCGCACCATCTTCGCCCAGCGCCGCCTGAGACCCGAGGACGTGCTCCCCGAGTGGAACAAGAGTCTGGCGGCCATCGGCGGGCGCGAGGAGGTCCAGCGCTTCACCGACCGCGCCCTGATCCGGCTCGGCTCGGGTCTGGAGCCCCTGCGTTGCGGGTTCAGTGTCCCCACGGCACCCCTGCCCGAGGCGCTGCGGGAGCGCCTGGAGTCGGAGGGCCTCACTGGGACGCTACGCATCGACTTCCGGTACCCGGCGGCGCCTCCGTGTCGCTCGGTGCAGCGCAGCCATCCCCTGGTCGCCATGTTGGCCGAGACCTTCCTGGAGCGAAGCCTGAACAGTACCGTCGGCACCGACTCGGGAGACCTCGCGGCCCTCGGCCGGGTGGGCTGCTGGGTCTCGGCCGGGGTGCGCGCCCGGACCACCCTGGCCCTGCTGCGCCTGCGCCACCAACTGGTGACCGGCCGGGGCCGCCATGAAACCACACTGCTGGTCGAGGAGGCGACCGGGCTCGCCTGGAGCGGCCAGGCCGCGGACCGCCTCACCGGCCCGGCGGCCCTGGCACTGCTCGACCACCCCCCGGTCGATGACGTCCCGCCCCATGTGCGGGAGCGCGAGGTGACCCGGGCATTAGCCTGGCTCGCCGAACGGGAGGCCGAGCTCGAAGGCTTCGCCGCCGAACGGGCGGACGCCCTGCTCGCAGACCACCTGCGCGTGCGCGCCGCCGCTTACCGTGACGAAAAGGCGGAGACGCGCGCGCGTAGCGCCCGCGTCGAGGCGCTGCCCCGGCCCGATATCATCGGCGTATTCGTGTTGCTGCCGAAACTGGACTGACCATGGCCATGCGTTCCCAACGGGGCACCCACCGCGCACTCCGGGGCACAGAGCTCGCCTTCGACGCCATCGCGATCGAGGGTGGACTCCTGGCCGCCGACTGGCTCGCCCGCGTCGCCCAACTCGGCGCCCCCCACCAGGAACCCAGCGACTACGGCGTCCTCAAAGGCCTCGAACTGCGCGACGAGATCGGCCGCTACTGGCGCATCGCCCAGGCCCACTGGTCCGACTTCGCCGCCGGCCTCAAGTCGCAGGCCGAGCCCGACGCACTCGCCCGGCGCTTCATGCTGGCGCTGCTGCGCGACGCCTTCGGTTTCGCCGACCTCGCCGAACGTCCGCCCCGGAGCACGCTGCTGTTTGGCAATCCCGAGGACGTTGGCCGCGAGCCCGTCATGCTGGGAGGACTTGCCTGGCCCCTGACCGCCATTGACCCCGCCGGCCGGGTCTCCCTGGTCTGCGCCCCCGCCGGCTCGGGGCTCGACACGCCGCACCAGACCCTCGGCGACGAACACCGCAGGCGCAGCGCCTTCGGGCTGATCCAGGAGTTCTTGAATACTGCCGACCAGTCCCTGTGGGGTCTCTGCGCCGACGGTCTCAGGCTCCGGCTGGTGCGCGACAACGCCAGCCTCACCCGCCCGGCCTGGGTGGAGCTGGACCTCGCCCGAATCTTCACCGAGGGCCTGTACCCGGACTTTGCCGCCGCTTGGCTGCTGATTCACCGCTCCCGCTTCGGGCGCGCGGACCAGGCCCCCGACACCTGCCCGCTGGAGTCCTGGCGCTCGGCCGCCCGCGAGGAGGGCACCCTGGCGCGCGAGCGCCTGAGCGGCGGCTTCAAGGAAGCCCTGCTGACCCTCGGTCAGGGCTTCCTCGCCCACCCGGCCAACCAGGCGCTACGCCTGGCCCTGCACGGCGGCGCACTCACGCGGCACGCCTATTTCGGCCAACTCCTGCGACTGGTCTACCGGTTCATCTTCCTGCTCACGGTCGAGGAGCGCGGACTCCTGCACCCCAAGGACACACCGGGCGAAGTCCAGGAACGCTATGCCGCCGGCTATTCACTGCAACGTCTGCGCGACCGCGCTGCTCGTCGCGCCGCCCACGACCGCCATGACGACCTCTGGGAGGCCCTGAAGATCGTCTTTCGCGGCCTTACCCAAGGCGCGCCGGTCCTCGGCCTGCCGGCCCTGGCCGGACTCTTCGCGCCCGGCCAGTGCCCCGACCTCGACGCCGCCCGACTCGACAACCGCACGCTGCTCGGCGCACTGTTCCACCTGAGCTGGCTGCGCGAGTCCAACGGGCTTGCCCGCGTGAATTGGCGCGACATGGGCCCGGACGAGCTCGGCTATGTCTACGAGGGCCTGCTGGAGCACGAACCCCAGATCGCTGAGGACGGTCGCACCTTCCGCTTTGCGGGCCGCGACGAAAGCCGCGGAAACGCCCGCAAGACCTCCGGCAGCTATTACACACCCGACAGCCTGGTCGAGATCTTGCTCGACAGCGCGCTCGCCCCCGTGATGGAAGCCACCATCACCCGCCACCCCGACCACCCGGAAGACGCCCTGTTGACCCTGGCCGTCGTCGACCCGGCCTGCGGCTCCGGACACTTCCTGCTCGCCGCCGCCCGACGACTCGCCGAGCGCGTCGCCCGCCTGAAGGCGCAGGGCACGCCCACCCCGGAGGACTATCGCCACGCCCTAAGGGATGTGGTCGGGCGCTGCATCTATGGCGTGGATCTCAACCCCTTGGCCGTGGAACTGTGCAAGGTCGCCCTGTGGCTAGAGGCCGTGGACCCCGGCCTGCCGCTGACCTTCCTCGATTCACACATCCGCCACGGCAACGCACTGCTCGGGACCAGCCGCGCGCTGATGAGCGACGGCATCCCGGACGAGGCCTGGGTGGCGCTGGAAGGCGATGTGGCCAAGCTCGCCACTGCGCTTAAGAAGAAGAATAAGGCCGAGCGTGGCGGACAGCGGCTCCTCTCCCTCGGGACGCCGACAGGGGCGGGCGGGCTGCGCGCAGCGGTCGATCAGGTGGAAGCGACTCCGGACACCGATGCCGCATCCCTCGCGCAGAAGGAGACGCGCTGGGCCGAACTGCTCGCCTCCGAACCCTGGCGTCAAGAGACGCTGGTTCACGATGCCTGGTGCGCGGCCTTCCTCTGGCCCAAGGGTGAGGCCGGCCCGGTGGTCGAGGCGGCGCCCACCGAGGCCGTCTGGCGTGCCCTGGCGGACGGCGACCGTCCGTCGCCGGTGCTGGAGGCCACCACCAACCGCCTCGCGCTGGACTACGCCCTGTTCCACTGGGAGCTCGCCTTCCCGCAGGTCTTCGAGCGTGGCGGCTTCGATGTGGTGCTCGGTAACCCGCCGTGGGAGCACCTTGAACAAAAGGAAGAGGAATTCTTTGCGGTACGTAGTCCGGAGATCGCAAATGCGAGAAACGCAGCCGAGCGCAAGCGGCTGATCGCCGCGCTACCGATGGTCGACCCTGATCTGTGGGGCGAGTGGCAGAGCGCGAAACGGCAAGCTCAGGGGGACATGCACCTTGCTCGCACGAGCGGTCGTTTCCCGCTGACCGCAAGAGGTCGGATCAATACCTATCCACTGTTCGCAGAGCATTGCTGGCGGCTTTTGGGTCCGCATGGGCACTCTGGGTTCATCGTGCCAAGCGGTATTGCTACCGATGACAATACGAAGTTCTACTTTCAGGGGCTCATGCGGACCCAGGCGCTAGTCGCGATGTGGGAATTCGAAAACAAGCGACGCTACTTCCCTGATGCAACAGGAGGCAATGTCAAATTTGCGCTCGTCACCCTTTCGGGTTCAAATGAGCCTTCAAATGTTGCGGATTTCTTATTTCAAGGCCAATTGCTTGATGAACTTGCCGACGCACATCGGCATTTCTCACTAAGCGCCAAGGATATTGAATTGATTAACCCGAACACAGGAAATTGCCCGATCTTCAAGACGCAGCGGGATGCAAAGGTTGCACTTTCACTCTATCAACGATTCGGAATCCTTTGGCGAGAGGAAGAAGCAGATGGAAACCCATGGGGTCTGCGGTTCATGCAAGGAACCTTCAACATGGCCTCGGATTCGGGGTTATTCCGAACCCGAGGGGAGTTGGCGCAGGCAGGATGGACACTGAAGGGCAACCGCTTCGTGAAGGACGGGCAGATGATGCTTCCGCTCTACGAAGCGAAGATGGTGGACCTGTACAACCACCGAAGCGGCAGCTACGACGCTGCCGCACATGGAGAACGGCCCCACCGGCTGCCAACGCCGACTGACCAGCAGCTTGCCGACCCGCATTATGTCCCGCTGCCGTTCTATTGGGTGGCGGAAGGCGATGTGGAGGAGAAGCTGGCTGGCGTCTGGAGTCGAGAGTGGTTTCTCGGATGGCGCGACATTACCGATGCCAGAACCGTTGCGAGAACGGTAGTAGCGGCGGTCATTTCGCGGTCCGCTGTCGGTGACACCTTCTTGCTTGCCATGCCGTCCGTAGGACCTGAGTTTGCAGCCTGTCTCTGCGCAAACCTCTCGTCAGTCATACTCGACTATGCGGCGCGCCAAAAGGTGGGAGGACTGCATCTGAAATACAATGTGTTTCGTCAGCTTCCGGTCCTATTCCCATCAGCCTTCGAGGGTGAGGCTTTTTGGTCGCGTCCGCAGACCCTTCGGCACTGGCTACTCCCCCGCATCTTGGAGCTAACCTACACCGCCTGGGACCTCCAACCCTTCGCCCGCGACTGTGGCGACGACGGTCCGCCCTTCATCTGGGACCCCGACCGCCGCATTCGGCTCCAATGCGAGCTCGACGCCGCCTTCTTCCATCTCTACGGCCTGTCGCGGGACGACGCCGACTACATCCTCGGCACCTTCGAGGTGCTGGCACGCGCCGAGACGCGCACCCACGGCGAGTTCCGCACCCGCCGCGTAGTGCTGGAGTGCTATGACGCCTTGGCCCAGGCCGCCGCCACCGGCCGGCCCTACCTCTCACCCCTGGGCCCGCCGCAGCGGGCGGAGTGACCATGTTCCGCTTTACCCGCCTCCATCTTCGGCAGTATCGGTGCTTCGGAATCTTAGACCTGGACCTCGAGCCCGATCTAACCGTGATCTTCGCCGATAACGGTGGCGGCAAAACCGCCGTGCTCAATGCGCTCGCCTTGGGCCTGACCGCGTTTCAGTCCGGATCCCCACGAGGCTTGAAACACGATCTGGACCGCGACCCGCTCAAGGTCACGCTCGACGAGCGTGGCCGGCGCGAACCGGTAGGACCCTGCACCCTCATCTGGATTGCCGACGTCGGATCTATCCAGGGCGTCCGTTGGTCGAGCACCGTCAGTCCCGCTTCAAACCGAAAGTCTACTGATCATCGGCAGGTGCTCGACGCAATGGAGCAGATGCGGGTGCCCGGCGCGCGCTGGCCCCTGTTCGCCTTCTACGGGGTGGACCGCATGGGCCGGGGCAAGGCATCCACCAAGCCCGCGCCGACTCGGCCGGACCGTTGGGAGGGCTACGCGGGCAGCCTGAACGCCGCCCAGGACGACTCGGCCCTGCTCACCTGGCTGCTCGAAGAGATCCTCGCCGACACGGTGCGCCGCCAGGAGGGGGAGCCCGAGCGCTTCCTTGCCTCGGCCGTGATGGACACCCTCGTCAAGGCCACTCCGGGCGTCGAGCGGGCCTGGTATGACCCGCGCGAGCGCAGTCCGATCATCCGCTTCGCGACGGGCGAGGTCGCGCCCTGGCAGGATCTGTCCGACGGTTTCCATCTGTATCTCGCGCTCGTCGCCGACATCGCCCGCCGCGCGGTGATGCTCAACGAGCAGGACGGCGGCGACGCATTCGCGCTGGTGGAGGGCGTCGTCCTGATCGACGAGATCGACTTGCACCTGCACCCGCGCTGGCAGCGGGTGGTGTTGGACGGGCTGAGAGAGGTCTTTCCCCGGCTCCAGTTCATCGTGACCACCCACTCGCCGCAGGTGCTGAGCAGCGCGGAAAACCGCCAGGTCCGCCATTTAGTCGACAGGAAGATCCAAGAGCATGGCGTGTTCGTTGAGGGCCGGGACAGCAACGCGATCCTGCGCGATCTGATGGGTACCAATGACCGCGACGACCAGGGCGAGGCCATGCTGCGTGCGCTGCACGACGCCATTGACCGGGGCGCCAGGGAACAGGGTGCCATGGATCAGGCCAAAGCGCTTTTTGCGGCACTGGAAGAGAAGTGGGGCGACCTGGACCCCGCGCTGATCCGTGCCCGTCGATTGATGGACTGAGACTACGATGCGCAAGCTCGACAAGCGGCGGTCCCCAAGAAACGTGTCGCCCGACGGGCAGCCGCGACAGAGCATGCAGCAGGCCGAGAAGGCATTCCGTATAGCCCTGCGATCGGCGGCGGACGCGGCGGAGTGCGCCCGCTCGGCCTTCGATGCACTGGAGAAGCGCAAGCTGAGGTCAGTGCTCTACGAGGAGCAGAGGTACCTCTGTGTCTACTGCGAGCGCCGCATCGCCGAGGGAAAGCAGCCAGGCCCACGTATAGACCACTGGCGACCGCTCAGTAAGAACCCGAATCTCGCACTTCATTGGCATAATCTCTACCTGTGCTGTGCCACCGAAACGACGTGCGACTGCCGCAAGGGCCAGAGCGCGCTCCGAGCGGATGATCAGGCTCCGGATCTTCCCTGGCCGGTAGCCCTCGGCTACGAGCGCTGTCTGGGCTTTTCGAGTAAGGGGGAGATTTACGTCCGCTCGGATGCGCCACTCAGCGACGCGCAGCGTAGAGCGCTCGCTCTTGCTATTGGCATTCCGCACAACAACAAAACGAGGGATAACGGAATCCTCAACCTGAACCACCCAACACTCATCGCGGCGCGTGCGGCCGCGGTGGACAGCGAGTGCGATCGACTGGAGGATGACTACAAAGGCAAGACGGCGAGCAAGGATGACCGGGCAGCGCGTGCCGAGGCGATGCTCGCCGAACAAACGCTCCAAGAATTCGTGAGTATCCGTGTCGGGTGGTTGACCAAGACGCTAAACAAGGGGCGATGATGGTGTCACCCATTGACCGCACCCGTCTCGAGAAGACCGCCACCGACAACGGTTTCGACCTGGAGGGGGCGACGGACGGGGCCTGGCTTCCCTTCGCGAGCAGTCAGACCAGCCTGCGCATCTGGCTCCGCGTCCTGGAAGGGTCGCTCTATATCGTTGCCTTCTCTCGCCGCGAGGTCTGCGCGGCCCTGCCCGACCTTGGAGCGCCCTGGACCAACCCCCTGCCGCCAGGCGCTTGCGCGGCGCGGGGCCTGGCCGACGCGGCGTCGCTCCACCGCTTGATCCGGCGCGCGTTTCAACTATCGCGGGCGCTCCCGGATGCGCCGCTGCAGGTCTTCCTCCAGCGGACCGCCGCACTCCCGCGGACGACGGAGGCGCAGCGACTGGTCGTGCAACGGGTGGGTCAGGATCTGTTCCGCAACGGCCTGCTCGACTACTGGGAGGGCACTTGCCCGGTGTCCGGACTCGCCGTCCCCGAATTACTGCGCGCGAGTCACATCAAGCCCTGGGCGCACTGCGACACCGACGCCGAACGGCTGGACGTGTTCAATGGCCTGCTGCTTGCCCCCCAACTCGACGCGGCCTTCGACCGCGGATTCATGACCATCGACGACGTTGGCCGGGTCATCATCTCGGACCGGCTCGATCCCGCCTCGCGGCAGGTGCTGGGGCTCGACAGGCCGCTTTCGGTCATTCGGCTCATCGATCCGCATCACGTGTTTCTGGCGTGGCACCGCGCGCACGTCTTTCGCAGCACGCGGCCAGCGGTCTGAGCAGATTTCTCCTGCGTGCGGTTCCTCATGCCGAAAGACAGGCTCGGTCACCTCCACGAGCGCCTCCTCAAAAGCGACCAGGTCGTGGGTCTGCCGGAACTCGTCAAGGACCGTGATGGAGTCGGCGCCAGGGCCTTGATCATCGTTCCGGCCGGCCGCGGACGGTCCGCACAGCGGACCCTAC
>JACDZJ010000160.1_pt1 | contig 28873 bp, 19 predicted proteins | sample 7365721 | NCBI WGS metagenome assembly JACDZJ01 (sample SAMN15143480, study PRJNA637477) | pond metagenome | biome: freshwater wetland ecosystem [ENVO:00000243]; feature: pond [ENVO:00000033]; material: pond water [ENVO:00002228]; isolation source: pond water containing pink berries ... | reverse complement strand
TCTTAGTGGGCAACAAGATTTCGCCCGGTAACCCGAGCGTCAAGCCTGACGGCACCGTGGTTCGCACCCTCTGGGGTGAGCTGGCCTGGCAACTGGGCGGTCCGCCGGCCTTCGCCCGCGTGCAGGCGGATGACGCGCAGGCCACCAGCCCCGGCGATGTGCTGCGCGAGCTGTTCAACGACTACGGTCCCTGCCTGATCCTGGTCGATGAATGGGTGGCCTACGCGCGTCAGCTCCACGACCAGAGCGACCTGCCGGCCGGCGGCTTCGAGACCCAATTCACCTTCGCCCAGGTGCTGACCGAATCGGCCAAGCTGGCCAAGCATTGTTTGCTGGTCATCAGCCTGCCGGCCTCGGATACCTCGGGCCGGTCGCACTCGGACGATGTGGAGGTCGGGGGCACCCGTGGGCGCGAGGCGCTGGACCGGTTGCGCAACGTGGTGGGGCGGGTGGAGTCCTCCTGGCGGCCCGCGAGCGCGGAGGAGGGCTTCGAGATCGTCCGGCGGCGCCTGTTCCAGCCGCTGTCAGACCCTGCCCAGTTCAAGGATCGCGACGTAGTGGCGCGCGCCTTCGCCGAGTTCTACCGCACCCAGCAGGCGGAGTTTCCGCCCGAGTGCCGCGAGTCGGACTACGAGCAACGCATCAAGGCCGCCTATCCGATCCACCCGGAGATCTTCGACCGGCTCTATACCGACTGGTCGACCCTGGTGAAGTTTCAGCGCACGCGCGGCGTGCTGCGGCTGATGGCGGCGGTGATCCATAGTCTGTGGGAGAAGGGCGACCGCAATCCGCTGATTTTGCCTGCCAATGTCTCGATCGACGATCCGCGTGTGCAGTCTGAGCTGACGCGCTATCTCTCGGACAACTGGGTGCCGGTGATCGAGAAGGACGTGGACGGGCCGAACTCGTTGCCGCTCAAGCTCGACAGCGCGTTGCCCAATCTGGGCAAGCTCTCGGCCTGTCGGCGGGTAGCGCGCACCATCTACCTGGGCTCGGCGCCGACCACGGCCGCCGCGCACAAGGGTATTGAGGACCGGCGCGTGAAGCTCGGCTGCGTCATGCCGGGCGAATCGCCGGCCGTATTCGGCGATGCGCTGCGCCGCATGGCCGCCGCGGCGACCTATCTGTATCAGGACGGGCCGCACTACTGGTATTCGACCCAGCCGACCGTGACCAAGCTGGCTGAGGACCGCGCCGAACAGTTGAAGCGTGAGCCGGACAAGGTCGCGCATGAGTTAGAGCAGCGTTTGCGCAAGGATTTGGCGCGCATGGGCGACTTTCCCCGCATCCACCCGCTGCCGCAGAGCGGCGCCGATGTGCCGGACGATCTGGATGCGCGTCTGGTGGTGCTGGGCATCGGGCATCCATACAGCAAGGAGACCGACAGCCCGGCCGCGCTGGCGGCCAAGGCGATCCTGGAGACACGCGGCACCACGCCCCGCCTGTACCGCAACACCCTGGTCTTTCTGGCGGCGGACAAGACCCGCTTGCAGGACCTGGACGAGGCGGCGCGGAAGTTCTTGGCGTGGGTCTCGATCCTGGCCGAGCAGAAGGACCTGAACCTGTCGCCGTTTCAGGTGACCCAGGCCGAGACGCAGAAGACCGCCGCCGACGGCACCGTGACGGCGCGGCTGCCGGAGACCTATCTGTGGCTGCTGGTGCCGGGCCAGGCCACGCCGCAGGCCCCCATTACCTGGGAGGCACTGCGCCTCTCCGGGACCGACGCGCTGGCAATGCGCGCCGGCAAGAAACTGCGCTCCGACGAGTCGTACCTGACCAGCTTCGCCGCGACGCGCCTCAAGATGGAACTGGATCGGGTGCCGCTGTGGCGCGGCGATCATGTGGCGGTCAAGCAACTGGTCGAGGACTTCGCGCGCTATCTCTACCTGCCGCGCCTCAAGGACCCGAGCGTCTTGCTCCATGCCATCGGCGATGGGATGAACCTGCTGACCTGGGCGCAGGACAGCTTCGGCTTCGCCGATGCGTTCGATGCAACCGCGGGCCGCTACCAGGGCTTGCGCGGCGGGCAGATGGTGACGCTGATGGATGCCCATGCGCCGGGGCTGGTGGTGAAGTCGGACGTGGCACGTCGGCAGATGGATGCCGAGCGGGCGGCCACTGCGTCCGTGAGTCCTTCTGGGGATTCACTGGGGACCGCACCAGGGGGCGGCAACACCACGACACCTGGTTCGGCTAGCACTTCCGAGCCTATCGAAACACCGACAACCGATCATCAACCAGCGGCGGCCAAGCCGAAACGCTTCCACGGCACGGCGGTACTCGACGCGACCCGCGTGGGTCGTGACGCGGGCCGGATCGCTGAGGAAGTCATCGCGCACCTTGCCGGCTTGGTCGGGACCACGGTGACGGTGACCATTGAAGTCGAGGCCGCGATTCCGGCCGGCGCGTCGGACCATGTGGTGCGAACGGTGACCGAGAACTGCCGGACGTTGAAGTTTACGAGCCAGGGGTTCGAGCAGGAGTAGCAGGATTAGACCGACCAGTGTCACTACCACATCCGCAGTGCCGACGGCACCACGGCCGCCGAGCGTTTCTTCGGCCAAGCCCACGCGGCGTTGTTCGCGCTGGAGCTCCAGCGGATGCCGCTACCCCCGCCACCAGCGCGCCGACGGCCCCGCCCACCCAAGCTGCTCCGGACGTAGGGACGGGTTTCAAACCCGCCCCTACAGCAATGGTCTGTCTGGATGTCAGGTGCGAAGGCATTCATGCTGCCGGCTGCGCTTCGCAAGCCAAATCGCCGATATCAAGGATAACGATCAGTGCACCGGGTTCCTCCCCTTGCTGCCACGCCAGGGCACGGACGCCGGGCAGGCGCAGCCTGGCGGCGAGCAGCGGCGGCAGCGGTTGGATGGCGGAAGCCGGCAGCCGCACTTGAACGACCGGTTCCTGCACGTGCACACGCAGCGCGCCGGCCGGGTGGGCAAGACGCAACAGGCGAGTTGGCCCCGCTCGCGTAACGACGCCCGGTAGACCTTCCCCCGTCGGTAACCCCAGCAGATCGCCGATCGAGGGTGCGTCAGGATCGGGGGTCGACTCCATGGCAAGCACCTGACCGGCCGCGACGCCCAGTCGCAGCGCGTTCCAGCGGAACAGGACCAGGTCAATGTCGGTCACATCAGGGTCCAGGTGTCACAGGCGGGCGTCGCGCCATGACCGGAACAACCGCTCCATGTCCAGCGCCATGACCAACTGTCCGCGGTGCTCAAAGACCCCGGTGACCAGCCCTTGCAGCCGCTCCGGGAGGTTGCCGGGTGGGGGCAGGAGCGCTTCCGGCGCGACCTCGAGCACGTCCTCGACCGCATCGACCCGCAGCCCGCTCTCCATGTCGGCCGTGCGGCCGCGCAGGATGGCGGTGCGGCGCGTTGGGGGTCCGTGGGGACTATCGAGCAGGTCGCCGAGCCGGAGTACCGAGCAGATGCTGCCGCGCACAGCGATTACCCCTTCGAGTTCGGGCGGGCAGCCGGGGACGAAATAAACGGGCGGGAGCGGCAGGATCTCCGCGACCTGCGCACCGGGAAAAGCGAAGGCCCGGCCGCTGAGGGTGAACACCACCCACTGCATGCCGGGCACATCGACCGCCACGATGTCCTGATCCCCGCGGCGCCGGCGCTCCAGCGCCGCGGCCAGTGCATCAACCGGCGTATCAATCGGCGCATCAATCGGCGCATCGCCTGGCGGAGGGGTCCGCGCATCGGACTCATTGCCCATTCGCGTGCTCCGGGACAATCGGGTCCTGGCTCGCGGAGCGGTCGTTCGCGGATGCGGTCTCGACCCGGTTCCGTCCGTTCCCCTTGGCGCTGTAGAGGGCCACATCGGCCGCCTCGATCAGCGCGTCGGCGGACGCGATCTGGGGGAAGGCGGCGATCCCCGCACTGAAGGTGCAGCGGAAGGTCGCATCGCCGGCATAGAACAAGACCTCGGCGAAGCTCGTGCGCAATTGGTCGAGGATGACCTTGCCATCTTCCATCTCGACACCAGGCAGCACCACCGCGAATTCTTCACCCCCGTAGCGTCCGACCACGTCGCACTCGCGCAACCGCAGGCGCAGGCCCCGGCTCAGCGCCATCAGCACCTGATCGCCGGCCGGATGCCCATAGGCATCATTGACCCGCTTGAAGCGGTCGACGTCGATCATGGCGAAGCACAATGGGTGATGGTCACGGCGGGCGTTGGCGACCCCGATCTCCAGGAACTGCATGATGGTATTGTGATTGAACAGCCCGGTCAGGCCATCGCGCACCATCAGTGCATGCAGGGTGCGCATGCGCTCGGCACGCAGACTGACCTCATTCACCAGACGCGCGGGCTCCACCGGTTTGGTCAGGAAACCGTCGGCACCGACTTCGAGTGCCCGGAATTGGCGCTCGCGGTCGGTCTCCGAGGAGACATAGATGATAGGCAGGCTGACATGGCCGGGCATCTGACGCAACACCCGCGCCAGTTCCGGGCCGGAGCACAGCGGCATATACATGTCCATCAGCACCAGATCGGCATTGAATCCCTTCAACAGGTCGATGACCGCGGCGGGGTCGGTGGCAACGGTCGTGGTCATGCCCGCCTCTTCCAGCACCAGGGCGTGGAGTCGGGCAATGTTGGGTTCGTCATCGACGACCAGCACATGAAAGGGGGTGGGCGACTCCCGGTTGGTCAGGGCATCCAGGAACTCGACCATCTCGGTGGTCTTCACGGGTTTGGTGCAGTAGGCGCTGCCGCCGGCTTTGACCGCCTGCAGCCGTGCCTGAAAATCGTCGCGGCTGGAGATGAACAGGCTCGGGACCACGTACCCGAGTGTTTCATGGAGGTTGGCGAGCGCGGCTGGACCGGCGTGCTCTCCTTCCGGAAACATCACGTCCATGATGACCGCCGCCGGCGCTTCTGCCGCAACGGCCGCGCGCAATTCGGCGAGACTGCTCAGTGCCGTGACCTGATAGCCGAAGCAGGCGAGTTGGGTACACAGTTGCAGGCCCAGATCGCCGTCGTCATCACACAGATAGATCCGTTTCGCGCGCCGCTGCGCGGTGTGCCCGGTATGGGCCGGTGCCGGTTCGGCCGCGGCCGGCAGGGGCTCAAAGCCGAATCGCTCGGCCGCGTTTGTCGCCTCGGCGGGCCGCGCCTGCAGGGCCGCCAACTGATCGAGTGTCTGATCCAGGGTTGCGCGCAGCTGCGCCGACACTGGTTCGGCGGCGGTTAGTGCATGCCGGACCGCATCCTCCGCTTGCCGTGCCAGGTCGCTGATTGCCGCCAGACCGAACGAGGCGCTGCTGCCCTTGATGGTGTGAAATTCCAGCGCCAAGCCGGTCAGCGCCTCCGGTTCCATGGACGTGTCCGGCAGCGCCGCCAACCGTCGGCGCGCCTCGCTGAGACGTTGCGGCAACTGCGCAAGGAATGCGGACCGCAGTCGTGCCTTGCGGGCCTTGAAGGTGTCCGATGGTGGTGTCATAGCCGTCGAATCGCTAGTCGAGCGCGGATTGCCGTCGCCTGAGATCCGGCATCATGCGGATCGCCCCTGCACCAGACCAGCCAGGTCGGCGGTCAGTGTCGCTACCAAGGCCGGCAGCGTATCCTCCAGCGCCGCGTCCTTCATCAGCACCCCTGCCAGTCCCGGAGCCTGGGCGTGCAGTGGCTCCGGGTCGTCGCCGGTGAGCAGGATGAAGGGGAGCGTGCGGCCCTGGGTGCAGTGTTCCCGGAACAGTTCAAGCCCGCTGATCAACGGCATATTCATGTCCGAAACGATCAACCCGATGGCGGTGTCAGCCGCCAGCAGTTCCAGCGCCGCGATCCCGTGCTCGGCCAGGACGCAGTCGTGGCCGGCATCTTCCAGGACGGCCGCCGCCAGTTCACCGGCCAGGGGATCGTCGTCGACAATAAGTATGCGCATGGTCTTCACCCCAGCAAATTGTGCAAGGTTTCAAGCAGGCTGGATTGATCGAAGTCGCCTTTGACAATGTAGGCGTCGGCGCCGACCTGAATGCCGCGCCGCTTGTCTTCTTCCTGTTCACGCGAGGTGATGATCACGATGGGGGTGGCCTGGTAGCGGTCATGCGTGCGCAGCTTCGCGGTGAGCGAGAAGCCGTCGATACCAGGCATCTCCACATCGGTCAGCACGGCATCGAAGCGTCCACCCAGGGCCTTCTGCCAGCCATCGAGCCCGTCCTCGGCGGTGGTCACCCGATAGCCGCAGGCTTCCAGCACATCCTTGACGATCTCGCGGGTGTTGAACGAGTCATCGACGACCAGAATGTGCCAGGGCTCAGCGCGGCCCGGCCGCGCGTGGTCGCCGGCGGTAGCCTGGACGGCGGTCTCACCGCGGGTGCGGCGCGCGGTCTCCATGAGGCTCGGCGCCTGCAGCACGCTGACCAAGGCATTGTCGCCGGTGACTACGATACCACCGACCAAGGGGCAGCCGCGCATGTGCTCGGGCAGGGCCTTGATCACCATCGCGCGCTCGTCCAGCAGTTGATCGATGATCAGCCCCAACTTGGCCTGGCGGACCCCGATCACGACCACGAGGCGCATCCCGTCGCCCCGTCGCCGGGTCCCCGAAGCCGCGTCCCGCGCGGTCGGAGTGGGCGGCAGACCCAGCAGTCCCGCCAATGGGATCAGCGGTACGAATTCGTTGCGCAGCACCACCGCCGGGCGTCCCGCCAGGGTGATCGCCTCGTGCGCCATCACCCGCAGCAGTTCGACGACGTGCTGGGCGGCGAGGGCGAACCGTTGCCCGCCGCAGGCAAACACCAGCACCCGCATCACCGCCAGTGACAACGGCAGCGTGAAGGCGAAGGTCGTGCCCGCGCCGGTGCGGCTCACGAGTGACACGGCACCTTGCAGCACATCGTTGACAGTATGTTTGACCGCGTCCAATCCGACCCCGCGCCCGGACAGGTCGGTGATGATCTCGCTGGTGCTCAAGCCCGGTGCAAAGCTCAGCTCCCAGACCTGATCGTCGGTCAGTGTGGTGGCTCGCGCGGGGTCGAGCAGACCCTTGTGCAGTGCCTTGGCAAGGATCCGCTCGCGGTTCAAACCGCGGCCGTCGTCGCTGATCTCCAGGACGACGCCGCCGCCGGTCTGGCGCGCGCTGATCCGCACCTGTCCGACCGCCGGCTTACCGGCGGCCCGGCGGGTCGCGGGGTCCTCGATCCCGTGATCGACGGCGTTGCGCAGCACATGGATCAGCGCGCTGCCCAACCCCTCGATCAGTTGCCGGTCGAGTTCGATCGCACCGCCCTGTACCTCGCAGCGCACCTCCTTGCCTTGGGCGCGCGCCAGGTCGCGGACCATCCGCGCGGCGGGATCCAAGACCATGGCGAGCGGCAACATGCGCAGCACCAGTGCCCGCTCGCGCAGTCCGGCGACCAGCAATTCCTGGGCTTGCACATCATCGCGCAGGTCATGTGCGAACCGTTGCGCGGCCGCCGGGTCGGCCAAGCCGCCGGGTGCGCGGCCGTCGCCGACCGCCGGCTTGAGTGCCGCCCGGCCCAGATTTTGAGCCTCCAGGACCCGCTGCCGCAGTTGGACTTGGACCGCTGTCACCTCGCCGATCAGACGGATCAGCTCGTCGAGCTTTGCCAACGGAACCCGCACGCTGTCGAGCGCGTGCTGCGCAGGTGCCGCGGCGGCCGGCGGCGTGACCGGGCTTGGCTGGTCGGGGGTGGCATCGACTGGAGGCTGACCACTCCCGATCAGGTCCGCAGTGGTCGGCGCGGCCAGCCCCGCGGCGGCCGCTCGCGCCAGTGTGTCGCACAGTGCCGGGTCGGCTGGCGGGTCTCCCCCAACCGATTCCAGTTGATCCAATTGGGCGGCGATCGCATCGACTCCGGTCAGCAGCAGGCTGATGCCGGCCGGGTCGGCCTGATAGTGACCGGCGCGCAGAGCGCCGAGCAGGTCTTCCAGGCGATGGGCGGTCGTGCTGATCCCGGTGAGCTTGAGCATCCGCGCCGAGCCCTTGATGGTATGCGCTGAGCGAAACAGCGCATTGATCGTCTCGGCATCATCCGGTTGGGCCTCCAGTGCGGCGAGTCCGGTCGCCAGCCGGGTCAGGTGATCCCGCGCCTCGCCGCTGAAACGTCCGATGAACTTGCTCAGATCCAGGGCCATGACGTGTGCTTCAGGTCGCGTCCGCTAGCCCGTGCAGGCGCGCCTCACACAGCAGCCGCAGGTCCGTGAGCGAGAGCGCCGACGGCAGCGGGCCGGTCTGCGCGGCACCGGCGCGCGCGTCGGCCAGTTGGCGCAGGACGATCCGGTATTCGCGCCGTGCCGCATCACCGCGACCGGCAGTGCGGTGACACTCGGCCAGTTGGTAATGCGCCGGCCAGTGTTCCGGACGCTGGTAGATGGCGCGTCGCAGCGCGTCGACGGCCTCGTCCAGGTCACCCCGGGCGCGGGCGCTGCGGCCGAGTAAGACCAGCGCATCCACTGACCAGGCATCGGTGATCAGCACTTGCAGCGCCGCGCTCCGGGCGGCCTCCAGGTCACCACGCTCCAGCAACAGGTGCGCTTGCAGGGTCATGCACTCGGGGTCGGTCACGGCGACGCCGAGCGGGGCGAGGCAGGCCAGGGCCGCATCGACCTGCTCGGCACGCGCCAGGCCGAGCGCTTCCTGGTAGCGCCGGGCGGCCGGTCGGGTCGCCGCCGCGGCTTGGTCCGGGGGCGCGGCGTGCGGTCGCGCTGCCACCACCCGCTTGGCGTTCCCCGCGGCGACGAGGTGCGTCCGCCCGTCCGCGAACGGGTGCGGGTTGGCGGGCGGTGCAGCGCGGTGGGATGTCGCGTCCTCGGGTGGTGTCAGTGCATCCGCGGTCGGTGCGCCCCAGCCGCTCGGGACTGTCCCGGCCGGTGTCGCGACGCGACCGCGGGTGGGTTCAGGACGCCGCGCAGGTGACTGCTTGGCAAAAAACCAAACTCCTTCATGGTGTCGTGTCGGCAGCACGCCGAGGTCGTTGGCCAGGGTCTCGGCGGTGCCGACGATCAGGTAGCCGTCGGGTCGCAGGAGCGTGCTCAGCCGACCCAGCACGGCGGCGCGGGTAACCGCGTCGAAATAGATCGACAAATTGCGGTAGAAGATCAGATCGACCCCGCTGAGGTCATCAGGGAACTGCGCGGCGAGCAGGTTCAGTGTGCGAAAGCGGACCTGACGACGTACCGCCGGGGCGATCCGTCGGGTGTCGTCCGGCGCCGACGCGAACCAGCGGGCGATCAGGTCGTCCGGCATGGCGCGGAAGGAGAAGGATCGATAGCTGCCGTTTCGGGCCTGTTCCAGGGCACTTTCGTCCACATCCGCGGCGCTGATCTGAAACAACCGTTCGGCCCGCTCACCCCAGCGTTGGCGCAGGGCGATGGCGATCGAGTAGGGTTCCTCGCCGGTGGCGCAGCCCGCCGAAAGAATCCGGATCGGATCATCCGGGTTGCGCGTGCGCAGCAGTAGCGGGGCAAGGTGCTCGGTGAGCAGCCGCAAGTGGTGAGGCTCGCGGTAAAAATAGGTCTCTTTGATGGTCAGCAGGCTGGTCAGCGCTTGCATGACCGCCGCATCCTCGCGCAAGCGCGTCAGGTAGACGTCGGGCGCCGTCGTGCCCAAAGCCGCCATTTGCGCCTCGACGGCGCGCCGCAGCCAAGCCTCTTGAGCGCCCTCGAAGTGCAACCCGAGCCGCTCTCGAATCAACGCCTTGGCCTGAGTCAGGTTCATTCGACGATGCCGCGGCCGGCGAGCCGGATCAGTTCGGCGGCGATGGCGGTCAATGGCAGTACCTGTTGTACGCCGCCGGCCATGATCGCCTCCCGATTCATGCCGAAGACCACCGAACTCGTCTCGTCCTGAGCAATGGTGGTGCCGCCGGCCGCGGCGATGGCAACCATGCCACGCGCGCCGTCCCGGCCCATGCCGGTGAGGATGACGCCGATTGCGCTGCGGCCGGCGGTCGCGGCCACCGAGCACAGCAAGCGGTCGCAACTCGGGTGATAGAGGTCACCCTTCAGGCGCGGGCAGAGCTGGATGGTGTGTCCCGACAGCATGGTCAGGTGGCTGCCGGAGTCGGCCACATAGATGCGGCCGGGTAACAGGTGCGCACCGTCGCGGGCCACTTCGACCGGTAACCAACAAAGTTCGTCAAGCCAGTGGGCCATGCCCGCGGCGAAGCCGTCGGAGATGTGTTGGGCAATCAGGACCGGGGCCATGAGCCCGAGCGGCAGCACGGGCAACAACTGGGCCAGGGCCTGGGGTCCGCCCGTCGACGCGGCAATGGCGATTACCGGTTGACCGGGCGGGATGGTCGTGCGGTGGTTGGGCCGGTGGTCGGGCGCGGCGGCCGCCGCCTGCTTGCGCGCGCGCAAGTGCCGGATCACCGGGACGCCGGCCAGCATCCGCAGCCGCGCCGTGAAAGCCGGCCCGGCGTCCGCGTCGGGTTTGGGGATGGCGTCGAGTGCGCCGCGGGCGACCGCGGCCATTGCCTGCGCAGCATCGGTGAGGTCCGAGACGACCAGGATACGGGTGGCACAGCGGTCCATGATCTCGACGATTGCCTGCATCCCATCCATGACCGGCATGCGCAGATCCATGGTCACGAGGTCGGGTCGCAAGCGGCCAGCCTGCTCCACCGCGGACTGACCGTCAGCCGCCTCGCCGCAGACCGTCAACTGCGGGTCGTCCTCGATCATGGCGCGCAGCAGGCCGCGGGCCGTGTCACTGTCATCCACCACCAGGACCCGAGCCGGTCCCTCGTGCCGCGCGGCGGCCATCAGCCGATGCTCGCCGGTCCGGCGGCTGCCTGCCGGTCTGATGCTGCCCGTGCGGCAGACGTGTCCGTTTCCAGGGCGTCGTCAGTATGGCCTGGCGTATTCAGTTTGAAGCCTTCGACCTGGCGCTTGAGTCCCGCGGAGAGCCGTGTCATCGCCTGGGCGATGTCCGCGATGCGCCGCACGGACCCGGCGGTGTCGGCGCTGGCGGTAACGATCTCGCGCAGGGCGACCACGACTTGGGTGCTGGCCGTGCGCTGTTGTTGACTGGCGAGGCTGATCTGCTGGGCCGCGTTGGTGGTCTGGCCGGCATCGGCAACCAGGGCGTTAAGGAACTCAGCGGCTTGGGCCGATTCGGCCAGTCCCTGCGCGATACCCGTGTTGCCCTTTTCCGAGGTCACCACCAGACGGCTGATGGACTCTTGGATCTCGCCGACTTTGGTCTCGATCTCGCTGGTGGATTCGGTGACCGAGTCGGCGAGGCGGCGGATTTCAGCCGCCACGACGCTGAAGCGCTTGCCGGACTCTCCGGCCGAGGCGGCCTCCAGCGCGGCGTTGAAGGCAATCAATTTGGTCTGATCGGCCACCGTGTCGATGATCTCCATGACCCGGGAAATCTCTTTGGACTTGTGCCCCAGATCGACGATCTCGGCCAGTGCGCTCTGGCTGTCGCCGCGGATCGCCCCCATCCGGTCCGCCAGCCGCTGCATCGCCTGCGCACCGGCACGGCTTTGGTCGAAGGTGCGTCTGGCCACCTCGACCACAGATTCGGAGTACTCGGCGATCTGCGTCGAGGACGCGGACAGCTCCTCCATGGTCGAGGTGATCTCCGCTACCGAGGCGGACATCTCGGTCGAATTGGCGGCCTGGCCATCGACCGCCTGGGCGATCTCTTGGGCGGCCCGATGTACCGCGATGGCGTTGGTGTCCACTTCCGCCACCAGTGTATGCAGATGGCCGCGCATCGCATTGGCGGCGCGCGCCAGTTCAGCCAGTTCATCCTTGCCCCCGCCGGGGACGTCACGGCTGAGATCGCCGGCCGCAACCCGCTGGACCCCCAGGGTCAAGAGTTGGATCCGCCGGCTCAGTGCGCGCGCCGTCAGCAGCGCGATCCCGACGCCGACGAGTAGGGCCAGCCCGCCGCTCAGCCCGGCTTGCGTGGTGGCGTCGTCCAAGGCGGTCTGGTAAAGGGACCGATCCCGCGCCACCTCGGCCACCCCGAGCGGTGTACCGGAATAATCGCGAATGACCGCGGCATAGACCGCCAGTTGGCGGCCGTCGACCGCGATGTCAACCAGTTGCGGCGCCCCGGCGAGTGCCGCGCGCAGCACGGTGGGGGCGAGCAGCGCCCGCTTGCCGTAGGTCGTGGCGAAGGTCTCGATGGTGTTGTCGCCGACCAGATGCAGGCCGGCATCGACGCCGAAATTGGCCTTGAATGCATCGAAGAACGGCTGGCCGAACGACATGCCGAATTCGACGACACCCAGATGCTGCCCGCTGTCGAAAATCGGGACCATCCCGCGGGCACCGAGCCCGGCGACACCGACCTCGAGACCGCGTTGCGGGGCGCGGGTGTGATTGGCCTCCACCACCGATTTGCGGATGGCCGACAGGTCATCGCCGAACTTGTCGAGCAGATGCAGGCGCAGGAAAGAGGTGGCGGGCGGGGTATGGAACTGAAACTGCACCGCGCCATAGTCCTTCGCGAGAACCTGGTAGGGCGGCAACAGGGTGGCCTGCAGCCAGGCCCGGTCGCCGGCGGCGAAATGCCTCTGCACCTCCGGCAGGTTGGCCACCAGGGCACTGAGCGCCTGCGCCAACCGGGTTTCGGCCGCCACCCCGGCGACCAGACTCTGCATCGATTGGCGCAATTCGGCGCGCTCGGCCGTGAGGATCACCGCGCGCAGGCTGAGCAGATTGCCATAGCCCTGGGCACTGACCGCCAGCAGGATCGCCAGACCCATTCCCAGCATGATGTTGGCCCAGAGGTGCAGACTCTTGAACATCGTGACTCAGACCTCAGGCGGCGCCGGGTCGCTGGCCCGGTGATTGGTTTGGTTAAGTAAGCATAACAGTATCAGGGATTCAACGGCGGATCAGGCCGCGGTTCGTCGGATGCACCGGCGGGGTGCCGGGTCACGCCCGTCCGATGTTCGGGCGGGGTTGCCAACGCGATCCACTTGGGCGAGCATCGCCGTTTCCGGATCGCCGGGTGCCGGCCCGCGATTGTTGCGCTTCCCGAAGGGAAAGGCGCTTGATTCGAGAACCGTCCGATGCATTTGTCGCGCCCGCTGACTGTTTTGTTCTGCTGTTGGCCGCTGGTCGGCTCGGCCGAACCCTTCTCGGCCGGGCTGATTGCCGAACGGGACTGTCCCGCGGGAATCTCGACCAAACACCAGGAGAACCCGGGTCAAGTCCGCCTGGTGCCCGGCGAGACCTACGTGGTCGTCGCACGCAATCGGGCGGAGCCGACGCATTACCAACTGCGCATTGAGTCCGCGCGTCCGCGGGAGCGGTGGGTGGAGGTTGCGTGTGGCCGGCTCGCCCCGGCGGTCACTGAGGTCCCGCAGGGGGCGGACGCGGCAGCGGCACCGACCAGGACCGGCGGCATGGACCAACAGTTCGTGCTGGCGGCGAGTTGGCAGCCGGCCTTCTGTGAGCAGCGCCAGGGTCGGCCCGAATGTCGCGGTCAGACCTCGGCACGCGCGGATGCCAGGCAGTTCTCGCTCCATGGACTTTGGCCCCAGCCGATCGGCCGCGCCTACTGCGGGGTGGAGCGGCCGCAGCGGGAGCATTCGGAATCCGGAGACTGGCAGCGTTTGCCCGCCCCGGAGCTGCAGCCCGCCACCCGCGGCGTGCTGGAACAGCGGATGCCGGGGACGCTCTCCCAGTTGGAACGCCACGAGTGGCTCAAACACGGAACCTGTTACGGCGCGGATGCGGACACCTATTTTCGTCACTCGCTGGCCCTGCTCGATCAACTCAATGCTTCAGACGTGCGGACGCTCTTTGAAGCGAGCATTGGCCAGCGCCTGCGCGCCGAGCAGGTGCGCGACGCCTTCAACCGTGCGTTCGGCCCCGGCACCGGCGAGCGGGTGCGTTTGGAATGTGACCCCGCGGGGCAGATCACCGAGTTGCGGATCGGGCTCAAGGGCGTGATCACGGACCAGTCGACCTTGGGTGACCTGATCCGCGCGGCGCCGACGCGCACCCTGGGCTGTCGCGGCGGCTGGGTGGATCGGGCCGGGCCGGGGCGTTAGGCGTGTTCAACCTGCGTGAAGCCGGCACCACGGTCCGGACCGAGATCCTCGCCGGTGTGACGACCTGGCTGGCGATGGTCTATATCGTGGCGGTCAACCCGAGCATTCTGGCCACCACCGGCATGGACCAGGGGGCGCTGTTCGCGGCGACCTGCCTGGGGGCCGGCATCGCCTCGATCGTCATGGGGCTCTATGCCAACTACCCGCTGGCGTTGGCGCCCGGCATGGGGCTGAACGCCTATTTTGCCTTCGCCGTGGTGGGCGGCATGCAGGTGCCCTGGCAAGTGGCGCTGGGTGCGGTCTTCCTGTCCGGCGTGTTGTTCCTGATCGTCTCGCTGCTGCGCCTGCGCGAATGGCTGATCAACGCCATTCCGCTGTCCCTCAAGCTGGGCATCGGCGCCGGTATCGGCTTCTTCCTGGCGCTCATTGGGCTGGAGCACATGGGTGTGGTGGCGGCGAGCCCGGCCACCTATGTGACCCTGGGCCAACTTGGCAATCCGGCGACGCTGCTGGCCTGCGCCGGTTTCCTGGTCATGGCCGCGCTGGCGGCGCGCGGCCAGGCCGCGGCGGTACTGATTGGTATCCTGGCGACTGCCGCGGCCGGCATCCCGTTCGGGCTGACCACCTTTCACGGCGTCATGGCCGTGCCGCCCTCCCTGGCGCCCACCTTGCTGCAGATGGACATCCCCGGCGCGCTTAGCTTGGGCGTGGTGAGCATCGTGCTAACCTTCTTCCTGGTCGATCTGCTGGACAACGCCGGTACCCTGATCGCGGTCACCCACCGGGCCGGGCTGATGCGCCCGGACGGCTCGGTGCCGCGCCTCAAAGAGGCGCTCACGGCGGATTCGGGCGGCGCCATGCTGGGCGCGGTGCTCGGCACTTCGACCGTCACCAGCTACATCGAGAGCGCGGCGGGCATCCAGGCCGGCGGGCGCACCGGGCTGACGGCGGTGGTGACCGGCGTGTTGTTCCTCGCGACGCTCTTCTTCGCCCCGCTCGCCATGGCGCTGCCCGACTTCGCCACCGCGCCCGCGCTGGTGTTTGTCGCCTGCCTGATGGCACAGGCCCTGCGGGATCTCAACTGGGATGATCTGACTGACGCGCTGCCGGCGGTGGTGACGGCGTTGACGATGCCTTTCACCTTCTCGATCGCCGCCGGCATCGGGTTGGGGTTCATCGTCTATGCAGTGGTCAAGACGCTCGCCGGCCGCCGACGCGAGGTGAGCGGGGCGGTGTGGCTGATCGCGGCGGCTTCGGCGGCGAAGTTTGCGATTCAGTAAGTTGAGCATGTATGGGCATCGCCCCAGGCGCCGCTCGAATGATGATCGAGGCCGCTTGCGCAGGGCGCACCGGTCTGAATCCGCCGAATGATCGGCCACGTTCACCGAAATCCCCACGATGCACAGGCTGCGGCTTAATGGCTACTCGGCACTCACGACGAGGCTGTTCTCCGTCTGTTGCAGCAATCGGCGGTGACCGGCGAACAGGCCAATGGCAATTTGATAGCGCCGCTTGTTGTTCGGCGCGCGACGCAGCAAACTCGGAACTTGCTGCATCAGGGCCTCAAGGTCTAATAGCACTTGCTCCTCGCCATAGTCCTTTAGACCCTTGCCTTCAAGCCATTTCACAAGTTCATCGACGTAGACATAATGCCGGCCCGACTGCAGGAACGCGAGCGTATCAATGATGGGCAGGTAAGTGGAATTGCGCCTTAGGGTTTCAAGCAGGTAGGAAAAGGGCTGGGCGTTGGGCAGGATATTCTGTTCCAGCACCGCGCGTACATCCGCGGTCGTGGCCACCAGATTGCCCGCCTTGACCATATACTCGAACAAGGCGCGACCAACCTGCTGGATCAGGTAGGGATGGCAATTGGTCTCTTCAATTACCATATCTTGAGCGCTGGCCGTCACGGAATAGACGCCTGCGGCGGGTTTGCAAATCAGTTCTTTGGCGGACTTGGGTGCAAGATGCTTGAGCTCGACGTCAACGGCCAAGTTGAAAAGCCGGCTCGCCCGGTCATGAATATGCCGTCTAACCACATCAGTAACACCAGCGAGCACGAAGCTGATGCGCCGCGACGCCAACAACACGGAACGGATCGATGCGAGTACCTCCTCCGGCAGTTGCACGTCGCCGATCCGCCGCGGGCGCTCGTCTTCCTCCAAGACCTTCTCGATCTCATCGAGGATGACTAATAGGCGGTGGTCGGTAGCGGCGAGCAACTCGTCGACTTCGGCCATGAAGCGCTCAAAGGTAGTATGAGCAGAGGCGCTCAGCGCAGCTTGACTGAATTGGGGTGCGTTATCGAGGCCGGCCTTCTTTAGCTCTTCGCGGATGGGGCGGATCAGATACTCGCGGTAAAAGGTCGCGGTGTCGTTGAAATCACCGGCGGACTCCATATCCCTGTAGGTGACGATGTAGCGCCTCTTGATGCGCTCGTGTTCCTTGAGATGAAACAGGACCGTGGTCTTGCCGATGCGTCGCTCACCGAGCACCAGCACGACATTGTCCTGATGCTGGCCGATGAGCCCGCGGACAATGGCGTCGATTTGTTCGTTACGCCCATAGAAATTTTGGCTGTACTGGAGCGCACGACCGACGACATAGGGGTTGTCCGGAGGGGCCGCGCCGGTCGATGGCTTCGGGGCCACCAGGGTGAGTTGCCTACCGAGCGACTCCACTTCGCCAACGGCACCGTGGTCCAAGCGTCTCAGAACTCTGGTTTTTATGGTTTTCGCAACGCCAAGATGCGCCGTGGCCTGATAGGCCAAGGCGATTTCCACGCGCTCAAGCGGTGCTAAACGGCCGATGCGTGCCGGGCTTTCGAGGCACCCGTCCAAAAGGCGGTCGTCTTGGTCACGCAGCGAGGCTTCCAACCGCACGCCGCGCAGGATCTCGTCGCCCTTGGTGTAGGATATGCCCAGGACCAAGCGGTGGCTGGCGCTATGGCCTTCCTCGTCCGGAATAAGGGCGACGGAGACCCGCGGGGTCGTCGGCGATGGCAGGTCTCCGGTTCGAGACCCGAGCCCGAGGCGCATGGCCTCGGCCAGGTCCGATTGCCGGGCGGGCTCGTCCAAGGCGCGCTGGGCCGCATCCTGCGCATTACGCAACTTGTTGCGATCAACTGACTCCCGGTCCAGGCTCGCGGCGAGCCTGGATAGTTCCTCCGCTGTCGGCTCCGGGCCGCCGAAGATGCGGAGCATGAGGGCGTAGACCTCCAACACCCGCCAGGGTTGCTCCAGAAAGTCGTCGGCGAAGCCCCGTGCGAGATCCTGCAAGGCAACCGGTTGTTTCGTAAGGTAGCCAAACAGATGCTCTTTGAAGAAGATCTTCAGTGCTGTCGGCAGCAGGCTCATCAGGGCGTTGGCCAGATCCGGCAGGAGCTTGCGTTGGCTCAGGTGTGCCAAGGGCTGGTCGCCGATCGGACGCTGAAACAGTGCCGCCAGGTTCCTCTGCGAAAGAACCTTGCGCCGCTCTGGTCCGTCCATGGCGGAGACGGCGACACACAGCAGCAGGCCCCAGGCGCAATCCTGGCGCCACCGCAGCGCCGCGCGCAGGGTCCGCGGTGGGGTGGCCGCCCACCGATAGGCATCGCGGAAAAAGATCAGGGCGTGCTCTGGGTTGTCGCCGAGCAGCAGCTGCTTGGCGCGAATCGTGAGGAACGGGCCTAGGGCTCGATCGGCGAAAGGGTGGTCCGGGGTCGCTGCCAGGCGTTGTGCGGTCAGCAGGTTCTCCTCAAGGGTCTCGCCGTGCCAGTCCAAGGCTGGCGGGTTGTCGAGGACCGCCGGATATTCCTTGGGGATTGGGCCGTCCGACGCTTCGCGCAGCTCGGGCTCGACCAAGGGCGATAAGGTGTAGCGGGGATTCTCGTGCGCCTGCTGGAGCGATGCCTGTTCGGGAGTGGTCCGCCCACCCAGCTGCGCAAGCTCTCCCAACCGCAGTTGGGCCTGCGAGAGTTCGTTGCGCCCGATGCAGTCGAGGATCTCCCCACGCAGGCTCAGCGCTCGCTCAATGATGTCGCTGCCCACATCGGCAACGTTCATAAGCATCGTGCCGATGAGCTGCGCGGCCTGCGAGCGGACGGCCTCTAGCGCGCGCTCTTTGCGCTCGGTCTGAGTGGTAAGGTGCTCTTCGGCTTGGTCGGTGGCCAGCTGGAGCAGCTCGAAGTCGGAGTCCGCGCCCGATTGCAGGGCACTCCATTCGGCCTCATCGAGCTTGGCGAGCTGCGTCAACCAGTGGCCGTTGGCGGTGTCGGCGGCTGCGCCCAGCGCCTTTAAGTGCTGGTCCATGCTGCCTATCGCCTCATCGAGGTCGTCACGGACTTGCGGGTCGCAGTCCGCGGCGTGAAGGTTCGGCAGCACCTGCCTCCCCTTGCCGAGTGCGCGCTGGATATCGCTGCGCCAGGTGTCCCAGGCGAGCTTGAGATCGTCAGCCAGCTTGGCGTTGGCCGGTTTGGTCATGTCGAGCTGCTCAATGCAGCGTGCGGCCAGCGGGAATGATCGGGCTTCCTGGTAATCCTGGGCCGCGCTCGCGTAGTCCCTGAGCCCGGCGTTCCAAGCGATCAGATCATCGAGAAAGGGGTCAAGCCGCGCGCTGTTTGGATCGGACAGGCGCACCAGCAGTGGCTCCTGGAGCAGTTCCTTGTCCCGGCGCAGTGCGGCTAACCAGGTTGGTTGGTCGCCCGCGTTCATGCTCCCGCCTCACCAATGATCTCGCTGACCCGCTGCTCGGCAGACGGTTGTCCTTCGGTCATGCCCTTGCGGAGCCAAGCCTGGAGGTCTGCCCTGGCGCGCCCCGGGTCGTCCGATTGATCGAGCACCTGGCGAATGGACCAGCCGGTGGGACGTGCCGCGCGCAGGGCGTTCAAGATCTTGCGGATACGGTCATAGGCCTTGATCAGGTTGGCCCTGGCGCTGCTGTCCGGCTCAGAGACATGCTTGTCGTCGGCCCGCAATGCCCTGAACGTGCGATCGATCCAATCCTCGGCAGCGCTATCGAGCAGGGGTATCGCTCGCCCATTGGCGTCGGTTTCGGCAAGCACCGCATCGTGGACCTCGCGCCAATCTTCTTGGAATGCGTTCTTGAAGTAGACCGAGGCGTCCCAGTTGCGGTAGACGGTGATGGTCATGGCGTTCTTGGCCTCACGGGCAAGCTTCGATAGTCGAGCTGACACCCGCGGCTCGCACACCCGCCGCCGCTCCTGGGACTCGAGCCATGTCAGGATGCCGGCCGGGAGCTGCCCGCGGCGTTCCCCATGCACCGCAGTGTTACGCGGTAGCGTGAGAAGCTCCGGGTCAAGGGCGAAACGCTCGGTACCGAAGCCCGCGAGGAAGGCGATGAGGCCGAGTCCGGCGCGGTGCGTGCTGAGCATCTCGACAAAACCCGGCGCTACGAGCAGTGCTCCCAGCGCCTCGGTCTTTTCCTTGCGCAACAACAGCACGGCGTAGCGGGTCGCCAGCTCGGCACAAAGCCGAGGATCGTCGTCGATACGGCCCTGGCCGGAGCTCAGGGCCGCACCAGCCCCATAGAACGCCTCCGCCTCGTAGCCCTCATCCGCAACCGCGCGTAGAAAGGCGGCCAAGACTGGGTCGATACCTCGGGGTCGGTAGACTGCGAGCCAGCACCCAAGTATTTCGCGTCGGTTGGCGATCTCGGGGTTGCGGCCGGCGGCAAGCACGGTTTGTCGCAACACCGGGTCCTGGTCGCGCGACTCAAACAGTTCAATCCTTCGCCGCGGCGAGTGCCGGGCCTGGGCCAACGCCTCGGCGACCAGTGCCACCAGGTCGGAGATGGCGTCCGGGTCCTCTGCCGCAAGCCTGCGCAGCTGGGTGCGTGCCCGCAGCCCGCTGGGCCAGCTGAGGTCGCTCCCGGGGGGGGCGTCGATCAGGCCTTGCCAGTCGTTGCACCAGAGCCGGATGCCGATCCGCCCGAAGCAGGCTCGCTCCTTCTCGGTGACCGCTTCCGTGTCGGCGGGATTGATGAGGGCGCACAGCAGGTCGTATGCGCTCCAGTGCCCCGGATCAGGCCGCTCGCCCGGCCGTTCGGCGAGGGTGGCGGCGAGCAGCTCCAGCGCGTTGAATAGCTGGTCCGTGGCCCTGAGCCGCGGGTCGTTGAGATCGGTCGCCTCCTGCAGGCGGATCAGCTGATCACCAATCCATCCCCGGCGCTTCTGTTCATCGGGGATGATCCGGCGCAGATCGACCTCGGTCAGCTCACATCGCTTCAAGCGCTGGTCCAGGGAGTCGTGGCGGAGCACCTTCTCGGCCTCGGCCAAGCGGGTCGCAAGCTCGTCGCGCCGCTCTCGGCAAGCCGCCTCACGCAGGGTCGACAGGCGCTCGTCGACCTCGGGGCCGTCGGAGCCGCTGGCCTCGATCAGCGTCTTGCGGGCGTCTGTGATCCAATTCCCGATCCATTGCGTGGCGATGTCCGTGCCCCAGGTCTCCAGCTTCCGGGCCAAAGGCTGCCAATCTGTTGCCCGCCGGGGCTCGTCGGAAGGCGACGACGGGCCATCCGGGCTCAACGCGGCGCCGAGCTCCCGCACCTGAGTAAGGGCGATTCCGGCGGTCCGATCTGCGATCATAATCCGTTGAAAATGATCCGGCAGGGCCTGCAATTCTCCGGTGTTCAGCTCATCCCAGCGCTGTTGGACCTCAAGCGCCGACGCGCTAAGCCTTTGGATAGCATCTAACAGTTGGACCGGCGCTGCGCTTGGCGCGGTGGCCGCGGCGCGGCGTGCGGGGAGGTCCCCCAGGCTCGTCAGCGCCAACAGGCGCTCAACAAAGCGCTCGTAGGTTCTTGAGAGGGGGGGAGGGCAGTTCATCCCTGCCGATAACGACTGGCTCGCCATAGGCCCTGGAGCGTTCGTAGGGAATCCGATCCCCGAGCTCATCGAGCAGGGTGCCGCGGCGCGCGAGCTGTGCGGCCGCCCGTTTGAGCATGTTGTCCCGGTCCTCCTTCGATCCGTTATCGTCAACCCGCGCCGGCAGCAGCAGCACATGCTTAAGGCGTGGCTGGTCGATGTGGCTGCGATAGGCGTCTACCGAGCGGGCGATTTGACGTGCGCCGTCGATGCCCTGGGCATGCAGGGCGAAGAGGATGACGAGGATGTCCGGCAACTGGCCGGTGCAGATGCTACCCACATCCGTGAGGCCGGTACGGCTGTCGACCAAAACCAAGTCTGCACCCCGATGCGGCCCATCGCCGGAGAGCAGCCTGTCGCGCAGGTACTCCATGTAGGCGTAGCCGTGGGCCTCCTGGTAGAAGCGCTCCCAGGAAAATTCGGAGACGCGCTGCGGATACTGTGCGTTCAAACGCCCAGGTGGCAATAGACGGATGCGGCCCCCCTTGTCAGGCTTCAGATTTGGATGGTCGAGGGGCAGCAAGAGATGCTCAAGGTCCGGCGGCTCTTGGTGCCCGTGGAGGTGTTCCGTGAGCACATCAATCAGCCCCGGTGTTTCGGCGAGATCCTGGTCGCAAAGCCTGGGCGTCTCCCGCTCGTGCGCGCGTGGGTGAAAATAGGTATGCAGGCCGGGGCTCTCCAGATCCATGTCCATGAGCACCAGGTCCAGCCCGTGATTGGCCAGGCCGATGGCCATGTTTGCCAGCAGCTGCGTCCTGCCGACGCCGCCTTTGAACGAATAGAAGGTGATGAGCATGGATCAAGCTGCGCGGGCGTAAACGCTCCCCGTCTGCGCCCGTCTTTTCTGAAGAAAGTCGGTCCGATCCGGATAGCCGCGCAGGAAACGGGGTACGGGCTGGCTGAACGGTTCTTGCTGGGACGGAAAATAGCGATGGCCTAGGGGATCATGGGCGATCAGGGCAAGGAGTTTGTTCCAGCCCTGTTTGCGGGCATACAGGATCAGTGCGGAAGGTTGCGAAGTTTGAGGAGGGAGCTCTGCGGCCAAGTCGTCCAGGGTCTCAACGGGCAGCTCCGCACGCTCCAGGGCAATGGCCGTCAGCAAGGGCAATGGATCATCGCCCAACGCCCGGGCCGCATACCAGATGCGTTCATGGGCGCTTCGCGTCAGCGTATCGCGTTCGATAGCCTCGGCTACGGACGTGAGGGCGGCCTTGCCGAGGCGCTCGACCTCGGCGTACGCATGCTCGTCCGGAAGGTAGATCGGCCCCTGGTCAGGCTCCAGGGCCACGAGTCGGTGGTCCCAAGCGAATGGCATCGGATATTCCAGACGCTTCCAGTAGCCCTGATCACATTCCTCCTCGAAGCGTTCCCGCGGGATACAACTGAGCCTGGGACGGGAACCGTCCCAGGGGGCAACATTCGCCACGTAGCAGCGGTCGGGATCATCGGGATCAACGCAAACCGGACCCAGGTACAGCGGCAACTGGTCATCACTCGGATCCGCGGTTGCCCCGATGACGATCAGTTGTCTCTCATGTTCTTGGTTCATCACTCGAGTCTTCAGTTGCGTCAACGCCGACACATCCAGTCCATGACGTAGATGCGCAGATCGTCGGCAGTCGGGTTGGTTTCTCGCCGGCTGCCGGTTCCCCTGGAATAGTACTCGACGGCGACGCCGGCGCGTCGCAGCCGCGGGAGCATGTCTCTCTTTTGTAAATCTGTCAGGGATTTGGCCGAGCGCAGAAAGACTGCCTCCACGCGATTCAGGTCGATGGGCAGTCGCGAAAAGACGCGCAGCTCGAACACGCGCAGTAGCGCTCCTTCAGGTAGCCCTCCTTCAGGTAGCGTTCCCATCACCCGCGCCGGGTCTTCGTGTCGGTGAGGCGCCGCTCGCAGATAATCGTCTGCGCAACCGAAGCAAGTCGCCACATAGTCGATGAGATACTCCCGATACAGGGGCGCCGACAGCTTTCGATCGCCGCCGGTATCGGGTTGGGGTTCATCGTCTATGCAGTGGTCAAGACGCTCGCCGGTCGCCGGCGCGAGGTGAGCGGGGCGGTGTGGCTGATCGCGGCGGCTTCGGCAGCGAAGTTTGCGATTCAGTAGGTTGAGTGTGTTTCAGGACGATCTGCGCTGTTCAGGTCAGTGCCCACAGGTCATCAAGGCTGATCGTGACCGCCTCGAAAGGCGGCAGCGACACCCGCGCGCCGCCCGCGAACCGCCCGATCTTCCGCCAGGCGTCACCTTCCAGAGCGTAGGCTTCCAGGGTGTGCGCACGGGGGTCAATGAGCCAGGCGTAGGCGACCCGGAACTGAGCGTAGATCGGCATTTTGACCTGGCGATCCCGGCTTTCGGTGGACGGCGACAGGACCTCACAGACCCAATCCGGTACGACCGTAAAGCGATGATCGTTCGGAATCCGCGGCAGTCTGCTGCGGCGCCAACCGGCCAGGTCGGGAACATCAACCTCGGCGTTGTGGATGAAGTGCAATTCGGGCTCGGCGGCGATCCACCAACCGCCTGGCCCGCCACGGCCTTTCTGGAACGGACTCACGAGTTCGTCAGCCAACGACGTCACGGTAACGACATGCGCGCCGCTCGGGCGCGGCTGGGTGTAGAGTTGACCGCTGAGGATTTCCCCGATCAGTCCTTCGGGTAAGGCTTCAAGCTGTTCGTAGAGGCTTGGGCGGGTTTGCTGGTGGGCTTGGATCATCGTGCACCTCTGGAAGAGGCGGAAGCATCCGGGTGCGCCGCCGGGTCGTCATCCCAGGCACCCGCGCCCGGCGTCCCGCCAGGACTCCGGTGCTCGCGATGCCTTTGAGGTTTGCGGGAAGGCTCCGCTAGACCCGTCGCGCATCCATCATGCGTTCGATAATCGGCTGCAGGATGATCTCCATCGCCATCCCCATCTTGCCGCCGGGCACCACCATGCTGTTACGCCGCGACATGAAAGAGTCCTTGATCATGGAGAGCAGGTAGGGGAAGCTGACGTCCAGTTTCTCCGGCTCTTTGAAGCGGATGATGACGAAGCTTTCGTCGGCGGTGGGGATGTCGCGCGCGATGAACGGGTTGGAGGTGTCGACCGTGGCGACGCGCTGGAAGTTGATGTCGGTCAGCGAAAACTGGGGCGTGATATGGCGGATGTAGTCGGGCATGCGCCGCATGATGGTGTCGACGATGGCCTCGGCCGAGTAGCCGCGCTCCAGGTTGTCACGGTGAATCTTCTGGATCCATTCCAGATTCACGATGGGCACCACGCCGACGCCCAAGTCCACATGGGCGGCGACATTGTCTTCCTCGGTGACGACCAACCCGTGCAGGCCTTCGTAGAACAGCAGATCGGTGTTGCCCGGCAGATCTTCCCACGGGGTGAACTGACCGGCCGTGAGTTGGGTGCCGAGCCGGGCGTTCTGGTCCGCGGCCTCGCTGTCGCTATGGATGTAGTACCGCTTCTTGCCGGTGCCGGTCTCGCCGTAGCTGTGGAAGAGCCCCGCCAGCAGTTCGAAGTGGTTGGCCTCGGGGCCGAAATGACTCAGGTTGCGGTGTTCCGCGGCGGCACGGGCGGCCTCGATCTTCATGGCGGCGCGGTCGTAGCGGTGAAAGCTGTCACCCTCGATGACCGCCGCAGTAATGCCGTCGCGGTAAAAAATGTGTTCAAAAGCGCGCTTGACGGTCGTCGTACCGGCGCCGGACGAGCCGGTGACGGCGACAATCGGGTGTTTCTTGGACATGGCGTTCTCCCCTTGTTCTCTCAGGTCCGGCCTAATTTAAACGGCCCCAGGCACCTGGTGAGGCGCGCTCGCCGGGGGTTTGGTCGGTGCTTGGTCGTTGTCGTTCGAGAAGGATTAGCTAATATACCATGAGTTTGGGGGCCGAGTGCCAGTGGAAATTTGTCGGGTTCCAGCCGGGAACAGGGCCGCGGCGCCGTGCCGTCACGGTGCCCGGATCGGTTGACCGGGACCTTCCAGTCCGGGCCAAGGGGTTGCCGGGGTTGGTGGGCGGTATTGATCAAACAATGACAACAGCAGGTGTCGCTGCGCATGGACCGTTCTTTGCGGTCCGGCATCGGCGTTCGCCGGCGGAGTAGCAAAGCATGGCGATGGCACCCAAGCGTGGTGATCTGGGTCTTCCTGAGGGGATGCGGGCAAACCCCGAGTTCCAATCCGCCCTGGTTCGGTTCGCGGTCTGGACCTTCGGCACCGGCTATATTTCGCTGGCCGCCATCACCGGTTATTACAAGGTCGATATCCCGTATTTTATTACGGTTTTCAGTATTTTTATTCTGATCAACGCCGCCGTCTTCGTCAGCATCCTGGTCCGTCCCGATTGGCCGATTCGGCGTTATGTTGCCCTGTCGCTGGATATTGTCGCCATCAGTCTGGCGATCTTTGTCACCCGTGAAGCGATCAGTCCTTTCTACCTGATCTATATCTGGATCTTCATCTCGGCCGGGACCCGCTATGGAACCAGGCACCTAGTCCTGGCGTCTGCCGAGGCCGTGATTGCCTACAGCCTAGTCCTGACCGCGCTGGGTCAGTGGCAGCGCCATACCTATGAGGCGGTCTTTTTCCTCTTCTTCCTGTTGCTGTTGCCGCTGTATCAGTTCGCGCTCCTGCGGCGGGTGCAGCGGGCTAAAGATGAGGCGGAACGCGCCAACAAGGCCAAAGGTGATTTTCTGGCTTTCATGACACATGAACTGCGCACCCCGCTCACCGGTGTAATCGGCATGACCGAGTTGCTCAAGAGCACCGAGCTCGATGCCGAACAGCGTGACTATCTGCTCTCCATTTCCAATTCGGCCACTGTGCTGGGTGCCCTGATCGGGGATATCCTGGATTTCTCCAAGATCGATGCGGCACGACTGACCCTGGAGCAGCTCCCCTTCAGTCCGCGCGCGGTGGTGCGGGAAGTCTGTGGAGTGCTTGAGAGTCTCGCCTTGGCCGAGGGGGTCGAACTGATCTGTATGGTGGCACCGGATGTTCCGCTGACCGTCGTGGGCGATCAGTTACGGGTTCGTCAGATTCTGTTCAATCTGGTTGGCAACGCCGTTAAGTTTACCGAAGAAGGGGAGGTCCGGGTCCGCGTGTTGGTGCGGCCCGCGGAGGAGGGGATCAGTGAGCCGCATCTGTTATTGGAGGTCGAGGACACCGGGATCGGTATCCCGGCCGACAAGCTTGGGCGGATCTTCGAGAGTTTCAGTCAGGCCGATGATTCCACCACCCGCCGCTTCGGCGGCTCTGGTCTCGGCACGACCATCGCGCTGGAGCTGTCACGCCTGATGGGAGGGACGATCGGGGTGGAGAGCGTCGCGGGTCAGGGCAGCCGCTTCCGGGTACGGCTGCCGTTGCTGGGCGGTCTGTTGCCCCCGCCGCCCGTCGCGTCGGCGCGCTTGCAAGGACGGCGCGGGTTGGTGATCGAAGCCAACCAAACGCACCGCGACCTGGTCTGTGAGGTGCTGTGTCGGGAAGGTGTGATGTGTCAGGGGTTGGCTGATCCTTTGGATGTCAATGCCTTGGCGTCGGGGGCCGCGAACCTGGACTTTCTGGTGATTGGCGATCGGCCGCGCGGGCTCGTGCTGCAAGCCGCTCGCCTTACAGTCAGCACACTGTTGGGCTATGAATGTCCTTGCCTTTTTCTCACCTACGCGGGACGACGCCCCGAGGTGCCGCGCACGGCGGCGCGCTGTCTGAGCAAGCCTTTTCTGGCCGGGGATCTGGTCGATGCTGTCGAGGCGCTGCTGGGGCTCGTACGCGCGGCCCATCCCTGTCACCAGGAAAACCGGGGATTCGGCGGGGCCGATCCGGCGATCCTGGCCGGTATTCGGGTGTTGGTCGCCGAGGACAATGCGATTGCCGCCAAGGTGATCACAGCTTTCCTACAAAAGATGGGAATCGCGTTTACCCTGGTCGAGGATGGTGAGCAGGCCTTGCGTGAAGCCTTGCAAGGGGGGTACGGCATCGCCATCGTCGATCTGCGTATGCCGAAGCTCGACGGTGTTCAATTCGCCCAAGCGTACCGTCAGCAGGCGTTGGGACAGCCCCTGCCGATCGTCGCCCTGACGGCGAATGCGTCCGAAGATGTCAAGCAGACCTGTCTGGCGGCCGGCATGGTCGACTTTCTGGCGAAACCGGTCAGCCCCGAGTTACTGCGTCAGACGATCGAGCGGCTGGCGTTGCGGGGACGGTGAGTGGTTGGGAATCGGGCGCCTGAGCGTAAAGATCGGCACGCGGGTCCCGGAGCGAGCGGTTGCAAGCGGCTTTATTCAGTTTCAGATCAATCTGTTATTCTCTGGAAAGATCGGCACCAAGAGCGGCACGGCCAGCCGCGGAGACACATGTACGACGACCCGGCAACGATGGAGCCCATGCTCCCCGACACCGCCGGCGACCGCGCGGACCTGAGCGACCTGGCCCTGGACCTGGTCGCTGAATCCGCACGCGCGGTCGGCCGGTTGCACCCTCTCACCGAGGGCACCCTCAGGGCGCTGTTGCGCACGATCAACAGCTATTACTCCAACCTGATCGAGGGTCATCGAACCCACCCCATCGATATCGAGCGGGCCATGCGCGCCGACTACGCGGGAGAGCCCGCCCGCCGCGCGCTTCAGTTGGAGAGCCGTGCACACATCGAAATCCAGCAGGCCATCGAGGGTCGCATCGCGTCCGAGCCCGGCCTGCGGGTCTGCGACTCGGCCTTCCTGTGCTGGATCCATGAGCGCTTCTACCAGCAACTTCCGCCATCCCTTCGCGAGGTCGAGGATCCGTCCGCCCGGGAACGCGAGACCCTGGTACCCGGCCGCCTGCGCGAACGCCCGGTCCAGGTCGGGCGCCATGTGCCCCCGGACGCCCGATCGCTCGACCGCTTCCTCACGCGCTTCGCCGACGTCTATGCCCCGGAGCGGCACCGCGGCCAGGCCCGCCTCATCGCCGCTGCCGCCAGCCACCACCGCCTGGCCTGGATACACCCCTTCCTGGACGGCAACGGACGTGTCACCCGGCTCTTCACCGACGCCTATCTGGGCGCCAACGGCATCCTAGGGTATGGCTTGTGGTCGGCCAGCCGCGGACTTGCCCGCAGCCGTGCGGAATACTTGGATCGACTGGCCGCCGCGGACGCACCGCGTCGCAACGACTACGACGGGCGCGGCAATCTCTCGCTCGCCGGGCTTGCGGAGTTCTGCCGGTTCTTTCTCCAAACCTGCATCGACCAGGCGCGTTTCATGGGCGGGATGCTCGCGACCGACGACCTGCACGGCCGCATCCAGGGGTATGTGCAGTTGCGCGCCGCCGGTACCCTGCCTGGCCGGCCCATCAAACCGGCCGCCGTGCCGGTCCTGCTGACAGTCTTCCTACGCGGCGCGCTGCCCCGCGGCGCGGCCGCGGCACTCACCGGCTACGGCGAGCGGGCCGGCCGCGATGTGATCGCCGGCTTGCTGGAAGAAGGCCTGCTGGTCGCGGCCAGTCCCAAGGGCGCCGTGCGCATCGGGCTGCCGATGGCGGCGGTGCCCTATCTGTTTCCGGGGGTGTTTCCGATGGACGCGTAAGGGAGCGCGGGCGTTCCAGCCGCGCGTTAGGAACGCGTCAAGCAGCCGCGCTCACCGCCAGCGGGGTTAGAATGCCGGAAACCAGGCGCACCCACGGACTCCCATGCCCCCTCGGTTGCCGCCTCGCCCAGGACCTTTGACCTTTTTTCTCTATTCTTTTACCCTTTTCATTCATTTTCGATCATTTCGGCGCAATAATTGCGTTGGTCATGCTTGCCCTGGTCGTCGCGTCCTGTCATGAATTGCTGCTCCGGCTCATTCCGCAATGACTCCGGCTCCCACGCTGGAGCGTCACTGCCATTAAGAAAGTGTCCATTTTCTACTTCCCGATTGTTAGCCGACGTTAGCGTTCAAAGCGGGAAGTAGTTAATGGACAGTTACTAAGTTAAGCCATTCCGGCTCCCACGCTCCTGCGCTCCTGCGTGGGAGCACGTGCGGGCGCTCCGCGTCCGGCGCCAAGACCGGACG